>Ga0228711_1003807_pt1 | contig 23403 bp, 18 predicted proteins | sample MedpolnodulmetaG_2_FD_177996 | JGI IMG/M metagenome (GOLD analysis project Ga0228711, IMG submission 177996) | Root nodule microbial communities from Medicago polymorpha collected in Santa Monica, California, United States - brown nodules | ecosystem: Host-associated > Plants > Roots > Nodule...
GGTTATTTTTTTTTTTTTGTTACAATATTCTCTATATATGTTTTTTTTGACTAATTTACAAGTGGAAAGTGTCCATTTATATCTTCACTTTAGTGAGATCTTTCATCAGAACCATATTTTTTTACATGCACAAGACTCCCGTCCGAGATATTAATTAAGGAAATCAAGTCTATTTCAACTCGGACCGGTGTAATATCATCCAATGGCTTGGTAAGTTTAATTAGATCGTAGATAAGGAAAAACTTTAAATTTCTTTGGTCAAGTAGTCTAGTGGTCAAGAAATTCACTTTTAAGATAAATAAGTGAGGTGTCACTTACCAGACGAGTTAAGTTCACGGGAAAAAAACCTTAAATTTAATAACATAAATAGAAAAAGTTACGGTGTATTCCATTTTAAATGAATTGCCGGCTAAAGTATTCAAATGATGTACACTAAAGATATAAAAAAAAAGACTTAATAGCAGTTTTAACCCCCTAACTTTCTCAATGTTGCGATTTTGGCCCCCTAAGAAAAAACTACAAAACTGCCCCCTAAGTTTTGCACCTGTGGCAGTTTTGACCTCCAAGGCCAATTTTGACTCGGTCTACGCTAACGTGGCACCCTAAGTGAGGTGCCACGTGTTATTTTTTTAAATATTTTTTTTGCCTTGGGGGACCAAAACTGCTATAGTTGTAAAACTTAGGGGGCGGTTTTGTAGTTTTTTTCTTAAGGGGCCAAAATCGCAACTTCGTGAAAGTCAGGGGGCGAAAACTGCTATTAAGCCTTAAAAAAATTATGCACTGTAAGTGTAAAATGTTTTACCTCGTCGGCACGTCATAACAATTATGTACATGACTTTAGAGGTGGTTATAATAAAAGTCGAATATTTTAAATGATCTAATGATTGTAATTAATTCGCAATGCAAAATATTTTTACATATACACTGGCTATGAATTAAATTCTATTAAAGCAGAAAAGAACGACTTTTACTCAGTCAAGAGAGCTTACATGCTCTGTGTGGAAGAACCGATAAACACATCACATTTGTGATGTCCAGGCTATTGGTTGGGTATATGGAAGCTAAAGGTACCACCAAAAATCTAGATTTTATATGGCGTATGTGTCGTGGTTGTTCGCCAACTAGAGTCTGGTTACAAGATAGGTGTAAAATCTCCGGTAAATTGTGTTAACTGTAATGATAACACGGAGGACCTAACACAATTTACCAGACAAAGTCAAAAAATCAAACTTAATTACAAAATCTAAAATTAGGCCACCCTAGTTTGTTTTTGATATAACTTTCTCTAATGAACATAGGAACTTCTTGCCAACCATAAACAGAGGTTAAAAATAAGGCTTTGAGTTACAATGCAATTCATGCTTCTAACCATGATCATTACATTATGCCATCTGTTTCTTAAATCCCAACAAACCTTATTTGATTTCTTTGAAGCAAGTGCCACTAAAAACTGAATCTGTTTCAATCCAAATGTTGCACCATTTCACCTGCTTTGCTATTTCAATTGCTCTCATAAATCCAAAAAGTTTTGCCTGATACGAAGTTTTGATTCCAAGAAAGAGCATCTGCATCATGATTCTTGAGAATGTAATCACTAACAGTTGAAACAAACTTTCTTTTGTCACTATCTCCACTCAAGATAAATTTCCCAATGCTTTTCTCCAGATCTTTAAGTAAAGATGTAGGCCAAGAATATACTGAAATGCTATAAGTTAGCATACTTTGAATCACCGACCGTACTAATTGGACTCTGCCAGCAATAGTGAGAAGACTAGCTTTCCAATTGACATTTTAAGCTTTATCTTATCAGTTATAGGTTGAAAGTGACTTAACTTGGGTTACCTTTAAAATTGGAACTCCTAGGTAATTAAATGGAAGAGTATTAGTTCTAAAGTGTAAAATATCAACTATCTGAGCAATTCTATTTTGAGAAATTGAAGAAGATAAAATGGTTAATTTTGTGGTATTGATTACTTGATCTGAGGTTAAGGTATATATCTATTGAACAAATCTTTAAGAGCATTCAAACCTGAACTCTTTCCTTTGCACTAAATCATCATATCAACAACATAAAAGGCTTGTGAAGGTAGATGAGTATTTCTTTGTTCCTTTGATTCTTTCTAACTTTCCTTCTTCCACAAGCTTGGTAATGCTCCTGCTAAGAACATCTTTTATCCGATAAATATATATTACTAGTCTAAAATATGTACGAGTTGCATAAGTATGACGTAGCATGATATGGACCGCATATTAGTAATGCACACCATCAAAAATTGAGTTTATTTGTTCAAATAAATTAGATTTAATTGTATTTAATAAGTTTTTTGAATCAATTGTACTTGTGTCACTTTTTTTCGCGAGGACCGACTTCTTTCGAGGCTAATCTCCTCCCGCTAGAAATGTAATAATACATCAAGAGTCTAATCCCATGGTCCCCTCGGGCCAAATCAGTTCAATTTGTTCTCCTCAGCTGCTCATCGTTTAGGACGGACCACTCTTCCTTCCCTCCGATCATGATCTATTTACTCCCTGTGATATAGCTTATGTTCAATAGGATCAAGACTACTCCAACAATTGAAAATGAAAGCCAAGAAAGAATTGAACCCACTAATGGGCCAGTGCTTGGCGTTTACTCTTATTCAGTTATCTTTCCCCTTACCTTATCAGTAGATCGATTGAGGCCTGACTCTTGGGGTTTCCGACCTTGGTGCTTGAGGGGATAGGCAGCTGGTTGGAAAGAAAGAGAGGAATCGAGATAAAGTGCACTTACCTTTGATGTCACTTTATTCCGACAAAGCACACAAACAATTTGTGAGATGAGCCTGCCAGCTCAGCCTTGGCCTTATGCCTTTTGGCCAGCTCGTCTGTATTTTATTATAAGTCATTTTGACTTTTTAACACATATTAATAAATTAATAAATGTAGTTAATTTTATATTGAGAAAAAAAGACTAAAAGAATAGAAAGAATAACAAGTTAATTTTATATTGAGAAAAAAAGACTAAAAGACTAAAAGAATAGAAAGAAGACTGAGTAATTAATGATAAATAGTATGATAGGAAAACAATCATTAATATTGTAAAGTTACATATAATAAAACTCTATTTTTTTAAATGACCTATAATAAAACACGAAGGGTATGTTAGATGTGAATTTTAGTTAAGAAAAAAAAGTTAGATAAGATTTTTTTCACATAATTAATTAGTTAATCTATGGGTTAATGGTCCTTTACCTCTGTAATATAAGTAATTTTCGGTTTTTCTTATGTAATTTTTTTTTGAATAACCCCTTAATAGGTCATTCAAAAACGAAAATTTCTGCAAAAAAAATGGTTGGTTTTTGAATGATCTATTAGGGGTATTCCAATTTCAAAAAAAAATTTAGAGGAAAAAAATAATCAGAAATGACCTATATTATAGAGGGATAAAACATTATTAATCCTTAATCTATTGAGTAAGGAAGATTGTCGTGGTATTTAATAAGCACTTTGTTTTGACTCAATGTAGTATTTAATATGGTACTCCCCCAATTAAAACTTAGAACTCCCCCATATTAAATTAGGGGTGTCTTTTGAGATTTATATGGTTATTAAGAAAATAATTAGCCTGGTTGATTTTAATAGTAAAATGTGTTTCATGTATTAAAACACATATAATAGTTATAGTTAGTGGGACATTTATATGATTGAAATATACTCCCTTTGGTAGGCATGACAATGAGGCGGGGCTGAGATGAGTTTTACATTCCCCGTCCTCGATTCTCATATATTTACTCGTTTCCCTACCAATACCCAATGAGGATGGAAAATCGAATCTCATACCCGTACCCAACAGGTTCAGGTATCTCTACCTCCATCCTCATACCCGCGTTGAATAGTTTTTTTTTAATAAAAAAAATGTTTTTTCTAGCCCTAAGGGCAATGTTGTAATGCATTATCCAACAATATGTTCACTGTAATGTTTCCTTGACTGAATGATTGCGTTTCTTCATTAAATATATATTTTTATTGATATTGTAAAATGCTATATAATTTGAGACAAACATATTTTACTAGAATAACGTATAATTTGAGAAGGATGAGTAAATATATAGCTACATAGGATGGGGAAATGTTAGCAGCAAGGATCAAACCATGTACTTTCCGTCTTAAACTTTTTCAATGTCTCAATTTGTTCTTAAACTTTTTCGGTGTCCCAACTCTTTAACCACTGAACTACATATTCTTTCTTTTCTCTCAATAAGAGCTAAAAATTATGTCCAGGGTCTCATTTTAAGTGTCTCTTTTACTCCTTCTCTTCGTCTCAAATTATTTTCTCATTTTGTAAGTACCAACTAACATTTGTTTTTGCATTAAATATGTCAATAACATATTCATCTTTTCAAATGATCCTTCAATTGTTAAGAGAGAGAATGAGAGAGAGACTGCTGATCATTTAACCCTCTTCATTCAGTTATGTGTATTTATTTGATAAACCAAATGTATCATCCACATAGAGCTATAGAGACTTAACTTCTTTGATGCAACTGAGATCTATTTAAAGGATTGACATCTCTTAACAATTTATTTCATATTAGTGAGTTCCGATATATATTTGATCTTTAAATTAATATTTATATCATTTTTTATTTTTCATTTTTGAAAAAAGTCTATACCCTATGATTTAAAGAATGATAAATCTAAAGTGTCGACGAAATTTTATTTATTTATGAATTTTTACTCCTCATAATATAATATTGAATATTTTTTACAATAAAATGTAAAAAAAAACAGTATAACAGTATAGAACGTGTTTCATATAAACTTAAAAAAAATAGTGTAACGATGGACCTTTATCATTTTAAAAAATGATAATAATAAATAAAAAATAGATATATAGGTTATTAAAAAAAATAACAATAAAGAAAAAATGGATATCATATAGGTTTTATATTAAAATTACGTATTCTATTATAGGTAACATATATATCCTTTTTTTTTTGTGGTGTCCGGAGTTCGAACCTCGACCTTGCATATTTTATGCATTGTTTCTACCAACTGAGCTAAACTCACAAGGACATATATATCCATTTTAAATAAACACATGTTAATTTATAAAATATGAAATAGTTTAATTTAATTAATATACTTTATTAGTGTACAATTGTTTTACACTTTCAAAGTATACTAATTAAATATGAAATAATATTTTTTTCTTATGAAATAATCTTTTATAAAATACGAGGGCCAACAAATAACTTTGTGATTTATCTTTTTAATTTGATTTTAATGTTGAAAGCAAAAGAAATTATTTTCTAAAAAAACCGCACCAACCGATCCAATTCAAACTGCATTGGTTTGGTTTGAATATTATTTTAAAAGTCAACCGAACCGCATACTTTTTTATCTTACGGTTCGGATGACATTTAGTCTCAAAACCGAAGCAAACCGCACCGCGAACACCTCTAATGAAAAGCACCATATCACCAAAACACTTTTTGACCTAAGGTGACGTCCTATTTCAACATAATTACTCCAATTTACTACTCCAAAAGTGACATATCATTAATTTTTTTGATCAAACATTAAATTTTTTTCTTTTTGTTTTTTTGTAAAAAAAACTATGGGTCCATTACAAAATAGAAAAACTATCAATCCAAAATTAAGACTGCAATTTTATACCTTCATTTTCAAAGGTTGAATCTTTATTCTTTGAAACTTACACCTATTCAAATCTATATAAATGAACACACGCACCACATACTCACAAATCAACCATTGTTGTGTTCATTAGAAACCATACTTATATATTAATTTCGTCTTCATATCCAAAACCATAATCATAGGTTTCACAAAAAAAAGAAAAACCACCATAACCATGGCAAGAGATAACAACGATTTATTATCTTTGTTACCAGGATTGCTTCTTCTTGAAATTATTTCTTTCCTACCCTTCAAAGAAGCTGCTGCTACATGTATCTTTAACAAAAAGTGGTCAAGGATATAGCAACCCGGTGACAATATTGACTTCAACGAAAACTTGTTTGTCGATTCAACATCTGATGAATTCAAAGAAGCACAAAGAGAATTATTCATCAACTAACAAATTGGATTGCACACTTCACTAACCGCAACATCAACAAGTTCTCTCTCACGGTTACAAACCCTAGAACTTGTTGGGATACAATTGAACGTTGTGTTGCTTTCGCCACACAACGCGGGGTGAAAGATTTGGCCCTAGATTTCTCCGATCCCAAATGGGACACAGATAATATTTATGATGATCATGATGCTTTGTTCCAATTGACAACACTTGTTTATCAACTTGGATCATCGATCGAATCACTTAAATTCTATTCGTGTGGTTTTGGTATGCACAAATTTGAAAACTTTAGTGCACTCAAAGATGTTTCTTTGGGTTGGATTGAAGTTCACATCAACACTCTCAAAACCTTGTTATCAACTTGTAAGACTATTGAGAGTTTGAGTCTTGAGAGGTGTTGGAATTTAGTGCACTTTGATTTGAAAGATATTGTAAGACTTAGATTAAAAAGATTGGTGCTAAACAAGTGCGATATACAATAATGTATCAAATTTGATGCACCAAATCTTAAATACTTCAAGATTTAAGAGATATGTGTAATTCCAAATATTATAGAAGAGGTAGACATTGATTTTTCCGTAGAACCAGAATTCTATATACTTCATGCCGATGGACACTATGTCAAATACTGCTAGATTTCAAAGACGCTAAGATTCTAACAGTTTGCAGCTATCTACTCCAGGTACCCTTTTATTCATTATTGTTAATTTGTTAATGATTATCATGTTAAATTAATAGTATTAATTAATCATTTAGTTGGCATCCATTTCTTGAGTATAGATTAATTTTAAACTAAATACATACGAGATCTATTTTTTGTCATCTTATTTTGTCAATTTCATGATGTAATTTTGAGAATAAACCGATGAAACAAAGTTGTAGGTTTAATTTAACTTACATTGTGCATACATTTTGATATCTTAATTATATCAATCAATGAACATACATTTTGTCTAAACATTTTGTCTATAGTTATGCACAATAACTGATTTGAATGTAAGACATTTGATTCTAAAAACTCAAATGCATAAATATGAGTTTTGTGGAATCGAGTTCTTACTCAACAGTCGTTCTTTGTTGGAAAAACTCACATTAGACATAGATCTACGAGTTATATATGAGGAGGTGAGTCAAAATTTTTACATTTCATGTCTTACTTTTTTTTCTTTCTCAATTAACATAGTCAATATATAATCATGGGATTAATAATTTCCTAACATATTTTAATGTTTTCTTGTGTATATTATTATAGGATTATCAACCTCATCCAGGCTATGATGTAAACTTTGAGAATTACTGGCAAGGGTATAGAGTAATACCAGAATCAGTGGCAGAGTCAGGAATTTTATAGAGCCTGGGCAAAAATTGCACATTTCTTGCGAATAATTTTATAGACTTATCATATAACTAGACCATGCACCCGTGCTGCCGCACGGGTCATAATTGTTGCAATTTTCTATATGAAATAGTATATAAAATTAAGGTCTTATGGTGCAGCTACAATGCAACTTGTTGAGAAATACAATAAAAGAGTAGTTCATGTCTGCAATCCTGTGAACGAAGCTTGAAATAAACCAAAAATTAAGTAGTGGATGCAATTCCATTGAGAACTAATATAGCAAAAGATTTTCTCTTGTTGCAACTACAAATGTAAATTAAAAATAATACAATAAAGAAGTAGTATCCATGCTAAAAATCTGTAGTTCATGTGGGGACGTTGCGAAAAATCTCCTTGTACACAACATTAGATGTTGTATCCATGCTAACCCCGTTGTCATCAGTGATTAGAATCTGTAGACCACTTCTTGATGTAACTCTAGATATTGCAACATAAAGCTGGCCGTGTGAAAAGACGGGTTGTGGAAGATAAACACCAACATGCTTGAGTGATTGTCCTTGACTTTTGTTGATTGTCATTGCAAAACATACAGACAAAGGAAACTGTCTCCGATTGAATTTGAACGGAATCCTTGTGTCAGACGAAGTGAGTGATAGCCTTGGTATATATACCTTATCTCCAATGTTGCTACCCGATATCACTTTTCCTTCAAGTACATATCTACCTAATCTTGTAATGATTAGCCTTGTACCATTGCATAGCCCAGCATTTTGGTCCAGATTTCTCAATAGCATAACAGGGACTCCAACTTTTAACTTAATTTTGTGGTTAGGTAGGCCAGATGCAGTAATAGTGTTAAGAAATTCTGGTGTGTGGACATCTTCCACCCTATTCACCATGGATGGATTGGCTAAATGCGAATCACAGCTTAGATATGTAACCTCTTCTCCAGTCATAAGAGACAAACAAAATGCATTAATTTCTTCCACAGTAACATTCTTTGGAGTCAAGATAGCTCTATTCTGGAAGAACTCCAAATCATGCATATTATTTAAAAGAGATGGATAGATGCATTCTACAATGGCTGCAATAGGATCACCTGAACAGTGTATAAGTAAATCTTCAGGAATCGACACTTTTATATCCTCATCATTTTCTTCACCAATGCTGCCATCACCAATTGCTAGCACCCACTCACTAAATTCCTTTTTTGCTTGATAGTCTTTGCTAGAACATCCGTGCAATAGCCTCATGTTTGTGGTTAGGGTTAACACTTCGCAGTGACTCCAGAGTGGTGAAGAGTTAATACTTGCATGAATAATAACTGGTCTTGTAGCTTTTGGTACCACGGGAAGAACCTGTCGAAAATCACCGCCTAAGACAACAACTTTTCCACCAAATGGGATATCAAGTCTGTCATTGTTGCGGTGTCTCAGAACATCTCTAAGTGTTCGATCAAGGGCCTCGAAGCAGTGTCGATGCATCATAGGAGCTTCGTCCCATATTATAAGCTTTGCTTTATCAACCAGTTCAGCTAAATTACTTTTAGGATGTATGGTACAGGTTGAACACTCGTCAACAGTAAATGGAATTGCAAACCTCGAGTGAGCCGTTCTGCCACCGGGGATCAACAAAGCTGCAATACCACTCGAAGCAACGGTCAAGACAATGTCTCCTCTAGATCGAATTGCAGATGCCAAAGCTCTCCAAATGAAGGTCTTACCTGTCCCACCATATCCATAAACAAAGAACAAACCTTGTAAATTTGCATCAATCCTTGACATGATGGTGTCGTATACATGTTTCTGCTCCTGAGTCATGGTATCCATCAAACTCTTGTGCTCTGCTTTCAATACACTACGATCATATCGCATCTCATCATACATGAGCCTATTGCGGGATTGATGAATCAAAGACACATCTGGCTGCGGCAGCATGGGATAATCATCCTTCATCGATTTACCATGATATTGCAACAACAGTTCTATTTCAGCAAGTGCATAGCTCTTCAATTGTGAATCATCCAACACCAAATCTGCAAATTAAAAATAACAATTTATTCTAAGAAATAGGAATGAACAAATATTATGTTGTGGACAGATGATATAGCCGCATTGATTGTAAACTTCCATATGATTAATTAACATATATAGTGGTCTTTAAGCGGTCATCATTCTGTTACTCTTTAGATCTGTGTATTAAATAGCTATTAGTTGCTATATGTCCTAAATAGAGGAATTGTCCTGGTTAGATATCTGTTCCTAAATTGTGATATTTAATCTTGAAGTATAATAAAAATCAAACACATGTACTATATATCACCTTATTTCCTACCAAGACATCCAAATGCCATGCCAATTAGTATCAATATTAATTTGATATAATGATAGTAGTGTTAGCATGATGGGATATTAACAGACTGTTAAAATTAATATCAACCCGAAGTTTTAATTATTTAACTCCATATAAACATGACCAATTCATATGAATACATACACCATATAACTTAGTACCTTGCACACGAAGAAGACGTCGTTGACGGCTTAAAACATCGTCACTTAAGTGCTCCCAAGTCTTTTCCCAAACAACTTCGGGTTGGGAAAACTGATTAGACACCAAGAGCGCTACGAATAAAATCCGGAGAAAGTTTGCCGTTCCCCATTGAGTAGCTTGATTGAGTGCATCGATGAACTCCTTGTCATCTTCCGACAGACCAAGCGCAAAGCAAGCTTCCTTGAATGAGTTTAACTTCACATTTGCAACTGTTTTGATGTCATCATACGACGTTGGACCTTTAACATAGTTTAATAAAGTTCTCAGATAAAACTTTTCACCGCATCCAGGAGGTACAAAGTGAATCCGTCCAATTGATACACCTAACTTTCTTGGTGACCATCTCCGTTCGTTTGCCTTCCAAACAAATTTCAGTGGAAACTCCCCATAAGTCAAATCTCTTGCTTCAGGATACAACTTGTTTGCTTCCATCCATGCGATAAACTTTGTGTCCCGAATATGTGGCTTTTTAATTACTTCTTCAAGGTCCTCGTGATCCTCAAAGACAACTGGTTCCTCACCTTCTAAATGGAAACTTAAACGTTCAACTGACGGTTCTCTGTAATTAATATCAAAGGAAAAAATCCTCCAAACAGCTTCACATGCAGATAGATATCTGCAATCATAGTACATCTTGATTTCGTCGTAACATCCATCTCTATCATTGTAAAACGAAGCAGTGACACGGTCGTGACCTTTATTGACATATTTAAATAGATACTTGATGGATCTTGACTGATTGCACCACTCTACGTTGATATGAGCATTATACTTAAGCAGAAGACTCCGATTGTATGGTACCACAAACCTATTATCAACTTCGGCTTCACCTTTTTTTACAAAAACACCGTTGTCCCTCCTCCTGTATACGGGGTATCCTTCTGAATCAATTGCTGTGCTGTCAACAAATTTCTTTGGAAAGTACTTAGTGCACTTCCCATTCAGCATGCAAGGAGAACCCGTATTTTGGTCCCCACACAGTCCATGGATCATAAGAGATGTGACGATATCATAAAGACGCGGCTCATGGAGTTTGTCAGGAATCTCAGCGCAGATGATTTTGTCAATTTTGTTGGGGTGATCACATCTATACTGGGCTTGCAAAAACACCAAAATATGAGCATGTGGCAATCCTCGCTTCTGAAATTCAATGGTATAGATAACTGCGATAATTATATGAAGGGAGAAAAATTACAAAATGTTTATGAAAAATAGCGCACTTAAATGTACACAGTCAATAATAAACATATATGTTTATAAGAGTGTAATATAAAATCCAAATTGAGTGTTCCCATATAAAACATGCTTACCTGATTTGACTTTCCCAAATATGCTTCCTTTCTTAATATCCTTAATCAATTGGGTCAGCTTAATTTTGAATACCCTACTCACCAGGTCAGGCCTATCTGCTGGTTTTAGATTGTGTTCTTTCAAGAAATCAACCAACTCAGGCCATTTATGGTTGCAAGTAAATGTGATGAATAGATCTGGATATCCTACCCATGCACATATTGTCATAGCGTCCTGGTAATTTTGTATCATGTAACGTGCACCTCCAACAAATTTAGACGGGAGAACGATCCATTTGCCTGCAGATGATGGAGATGTTTCTCCTCTAAGGACAGCCTCAGCCAGACCCTTGTACATATCCGCCCTCACTTCTTTTTGATGGTCTCTATACCACTTCAACCGCCAAGACTCTATCATGCTGTAAGCATCCACCAAAAACTGCTGAAGCAACCGTCTGGAATACACCAGCGTTGATATAGCAATCTCTCTCTGTTGGATGGTGTAAGCAAACTAGTCTTTCATAGAAACAAAAGGCCGTTTAATCTTTGGCATATTATGACTTTCACTGAACCGAATATCTCTACGATATCCATCTTCGCCTCTGGTAAATATCAATGGATACTGCAATGGCAAGTAGGAAGTTTCAAATACAGAAATGCGCTGCAACAATCCAGATTGCTCCTCTACAACAATATCCCGCTCAAAATCAGCTGCATCATAATCACCTACTACTAAAGCTGCGACCTCTGAAGCAGATGGCATATTGTACCTCCTACCATCATACCCTCTTTTTCCTAATATATGCAACTTAATGGAAGGCGCATTATGTTGAAGAAGCGTATCTCAGACAATCCTGTATGACTTTGCATATGAGTTATAGTTGTCTAGCACATCCCTTAAGTCTTCGACAATTGATGACTTTAATGAGTTCTTGTCATCATCCATCCTGTAAAAATATCAAAGCTATAATATAAATAGTCTTGATCAAATATGAATGTTAGTTTCTCAATTATATCGTGCAATGTGATGAAATAAATATACGTGAAACAGTGCATTTATAAGTAATCTCACCCTACAGCTTGCATTCGGTTACGCAACTCATTGTCCGTGTCATAAATATAAAGTTGTGCAAACTTGGGACCTCTACCATCCTGGGGGAGTAAACTCCCAATCTGATGATAATTTTCTCCATTCAGGACATATATAGGTGGAGCACGGCCATTGTTCTTTGTTTTATCTACTTTCCCTCCGATCGATGTAAAGGCGAACATGCTGTTGAATGATCTAATGTTGTCTAAGAAAAATTTGCTTTTATTATCCTTCTTGTGGTATAGATCATACAATGCCTGTGGCGGCTTTTTTAAGGGTGCAATTTTAATTCGCCCTTGCATACAACACATGGAGAACTCTGGATTTGTTGTGTGTCTTGACTTGTTTACCCTTTCTTCGTACCACATCAATGCTTTGCATTTAGGACACTTATATTGTGGCTTACCAATGTCAAAATATTCTGCAATGATAGCAAGTTACTTTCGGTGATCACACTAAAATTCATGTGTCTCTGATTTATGATTGAAAGTACTTAAGTTATGATAGATAGGTACCTATTAAATAAGTTTCATCCAAAACATCAGTTTCCATTGGAACGTCTTCCATTTCTGTGTGAGAATTAAAGAGATCAGTTGTTTGGTTTAAGATTACCATGTACACTTTCATTATTTAACCATTAAATAAGTGATTGTGTCATATCACATACCATATAAACTTTCAAGGCCATCAGCAGGTTCAACTTCTTCGTTAAAGGCAATTTCTTCCCAACCTTCGTGAAAATCTAATCCTTCTATTCCTATCAAAAATGGTTTAGCAGATTTCGAAGTTAGTGAAATTGCTGTAAAATAGAACTTGCCCAATTAAAAGTACAAATTGATATAAAGCTGGATTAGTTTTCTGCATAAACGTCCACCTGTTATCCCTTGGGCATTAGCGAATGGTTCTGCTGAATCGCTTTGGTGCAAGGCATTCATTCCATATGGAGTTGAGTATTGAACTTCTACTGTTTTAACATAAAAGCAATGTTGGATTCCGTAACACTTATATGCACAATATACATAATGTATGAAATTAAATAATATTGTTTATTAGATACCGTGGCCATTATGAGGGACATCATGATCCTCGCCGTTTTCTTGACAGTCATGTAAGTTGTTTTCACTTTCATCTTCGTCAATTACAATGTATATGGGATCATTGATCAAGAGTTTTTGCTGGGAAAAATTTGTCCTTGCTGATACAGAGTCATGAAGGCAATACAATAATTTCCCATTATAATAGTAGTCATCTTGGATGAAAGGGTTCAAATATTACCTTTTTGTTTTTTACGGCTGCAAGACTCTTCCACATCAAATCTGGTTTTGTGTTTAAGGTGATTCTCTATCGTATAGGGTGTGGAGTGATCATCCAGCACAGTACTGCCTATACGACTTGTTATAACAAATTTCCCATGACCAACCGCCTTGATTTGCGTTAGAGGAGATTTCTGAGGTACATCTCCTTCTTTGTTCGCGCTATCAACTGCATAAAATCAACAGAACTTGAATTACTTGCAAAACTCTGAGATATTTGAGCTTATATATCATGAATCAGATTTAGATATACACACCGTTGCTAACGTCCGACAATGGACGACGACGACCAGTCGTCTTACGCTTCTTGTTGGGCAACATCAAGACCACCTCAGCTGTTCGGCTGTAAGTATTAGAACAATACTTACAGTCTCTTTTATTAAAGGATGCTAAAAGGACAATCTCATTTATGATGGGTTAAATACTCATCTATTACCCAAGTTATGCACCACAACAGACTTTCTCATTTATGTTGTTTTCTCGTTTGGAAGATCCAGCCACCAGTAGCATTTAATGTTGCGTGCTAGCCTATTAAGAGCCAAATGAGCATTAAGTTTTGTTAAACCCAATGTCCTATAGCATAATCTGCCTAAACTGTATTTGTATAGGTCAGTCTCATAGCAGATGTCTTCACTCTTGGTGGTTCTATTCAGTCACTAACATGAATATGATATTCGCCGCATCAAGTTGACATCCGCATATCTTTAGTGTCTGTTTATAATTACTTAAGTAACTTCAATGTATATTCGCCGCATTTTAGCATATCCGATACATATTGTGAATAAGAGCATGAATATATATCCAGCGCACAACGCAAGGTCAAGGTTTATGCTTTTGAAGTTTACTTTCATGAGGCAATACATGAACATGTCTTAAAAAAAAAAGGTTTGGAAAACTGCGTTTTTACGTTTTAGTCACCGTTAATTAGAATTGTTTGTTATCTTGGATTAAAAGTTAATTTGAAATTGAACTGTATTCATTCCAATACATGTCTGTGTTAGAACGAAAGTTTGTGTTACTGTGGAAACAAAATTTCAAATCAATAATATGTAAATATATTGTTAACCAAAACAGTTACAATATTGCTGTTTTAGTACGCAGTCTGCGAACGACGATCAAATATCTCTGTAATTTACCGCAATTCTGCAGTTAAGCTGTAAATTCCAAACTGGAGATAATAAAAGGCAGAATTCATAAATTAAACATTCGATAAAACTGCAAATAACAAACATACAAAACCGTATGTCATTCACCAATTATATGGTGTTCCACAAAACAGATCACAAAAGTGCTTGAAGCAAAACATCTCATTAAAGAAAAACATGAAAATCAAGAAATCCATCCAAAGATCATAATAAGAACATGAAGGGTCTGAAACGTGCAAGGTCTATCCTAATCCTTCGGTTCAGTCTTCACACATTTCAGCTTGACCATCTTCGTGGCAGATTCTGCCCCATCCAGATCGTATACCTTCAAATCTGGTCTATCCTTCTCAGCTGATCTTTTCCCCACCGCTTTGCTGCAAGGAGTTTGTTCATCATCGTTGGCCGAAGCTGTTTCTTGGTTCACATCACTTGACTTTTGGTTGCCTGCAGATTTGGATGAATCAACACACTCAATCTGCTGAATCTGCAAACAAATTAAGAACATGAGATATATACTCCTAATGTGCGTGTGAGTTGCACGACATTCATCAGATTTCGCTGCAGTAACCTTGCAAAATAAAACAATACCTGTTCTGGAACAGAGTCGCTCAAAGTAACTACATTGTCGTTGTAGACATCTGTGGCCTCATCAGTGATTGCCTGGAGATATGGAACTCACTTATTAAACAAATATGGCGTAAAAATTTGTTGCATATCACGCTGAGAAGGTAAATATTTAGCACCTTGACATTGTGAAGCACCATAAACCTTTTTATCAAATCCTCGCAATCGGTAACACGCTTCACAGAGTAGCTTTGCCAATTATGTGTAATATTTCCATCACCTATCTCAACTTTGAAAAGCATTTGTTTTCCATAGAAAATATCCAGCTCAGAAGGGAAATCAGATGGATTGTTTTTCTGTGTATACAAATGCTTGAGTTAATTTATTTTTGGCATCAATGAACATAAAAAGTGGGTTTTTTCAACTGACTGATTCATGATTTACATCTTGATAGACAATGAGAAACGAACAATCATATACCTTTGCATCAATTAAATCTTGAACACTCTTCCCCACATAAGTAGAAACATTACGGTCAAACACAATAAAGCTGGTAGAACCAGTGTGATCCATCACTTGCAAATGCACCTTGAACCTACCAAGCAATAAATAAAACAATGACTACAAATAGAACAAAAAATTAATTGCACCTCCAAATATAACTTTAGACTCATAAATGAAAACAATTCTATGATCATAATACACACCTAGGGACAGCATTCCTCCCTGTGTTACACTTCGGGCAAAAGAGTCGCCCAGCCATTGTTTTCACCCTACCAGCACATTTAGTGCATGCCTGATAATACCAGCTAAACTCTTTCTCAATGTCACACACAGTTGCTAGAACAATTCCGACGCATTTCTGTCAAAGAGTATAAATAATTGGATAAAATGTTTCAATCAATTAACTAAAACATGGTTTGAGTTAGACTATATTACATCAGATGCGTCCAGTAAATCTTCAATTGTCATTCTTTGAGATTGTAGCATGTCATCGACCAAAGACACAACGGTAGAGGAAGTACTCTGGCTAATGCCTTGTGTAACTTGGACATCTGCATTGTTGATCCTGCAGTGCAATGAAAGATGCATATTAGCTATTATGTATGTACAGGCGTTGGGATAAATAATAGTGCTTTTAATTATATGAGATGTTAATATTTACTTTGACTTATATTCTTTCACTGCAGAATTGGAATGGTCTATAATGAGCTTTGTCCCATAGAAGGCGTTTGATATGCCCATGGTACCGCAATACTTCTTCGTTTTGCACTGTTGCATCACAAAAACTACGGGAGATTCTGCATCATGTGTGGCCAAAAAGGCAGTCATTCTCTCCGCGTGAGTTGACCATAAAGAGCAGTGAACTCTCCTTCCTCTGTAACATAAAATAACTGATGCATTAAACTTTTGCGTAAATAAAGGGGTGAATATAAACACAATTGATTTTATATTATCCTTACTCAGAATCTTCCAAGGTTAAGTCCAACAGCTTGCTTGTCCTCCCATTCACTTCCTTGTCCTTCATTACGTCCTTCTCGACAACATGTCCTCTCACATCTAAAATAAATACATGACAAATCTTCTAAAGTCAGAAACACATAAAAATGGCAAATTAGGAAAACAACGCTGCTGGAAACTGATTTTAACAAAAAAACGAAAATAGCACTAAGTTGGGAATGATTCAGAATGTACCTATTATTCTATCTTCCTTCTCAGATTCCAATATTTCAGCAAAAGTTACAAAGTCAAAGTGATTATCAGGGATCTTTGCAGCATCTATCTTAGTAAACCTTGTTTTATCAATTAAGTTTAGTCTGAACTTGTGCAAAGTTGTCCCGTACTTAGGATCGTTGCGAGTGACTAATACATTTTCAACCTCATAAGCAGCCCCCTCTTCCACATCAGATATAATTTTTGGAATAAAATGCTTCTTGCAAGATAATTGAATCTTCCTATTCTATAAGATGTTTATATAAACGAATAATAAGTGAGTGGACGTCATTAAACGAATTTCAGGGTGTTGAAAATATATCATAAACTATAAACATAAACAAACCTTTTCATCGAGCAGCAAGAGGTGGATAGAGCCAAGTTCCTGAGGCTTGTTGAATTCTGGAATTGTCCAAATATGAACGACACGCACATGCAAACGGATGTTGATTCTCCCAGCCACGATTGCAGAAACTAGTGTTATAATTGGTGCCATATGTTTGAATGATTCTACAATGAATATACTCAGTAAAAAAAAAGCCTAAACACTGGTATATTGTGGAACTCTGCACTGTTGCGAAGTTTATGACCTTATATGTACTGCAGATTTTGCATTTATTGAAGATTCCTTGGTAACTGATGCTGCAAATAAATATCCTTGCGTGCACATAGGGGAGATAAAACGGGAGGGAAAGGGAAGAGTCAAAATAAATGTAACATGCACCCATCAATCATATTATACCGTGCATTGTTTATGCAGTTGAGTCGGTATTAATCTTAACGATTAAAGAAGGGTGCTTGATATAAACGACGCATTGGAACATTAACAAACGATACAAATTTAACCATTACATAATGCTGATCAATATTGTGGGAAGTTGTGATAGGGATTTTTCCCTTCGTAAATGAGCCACTTACGACGCATTGGAAGATTAACAAATGATACAAATTTAACCATCACATAATGCTGATCAATATTGTGGGCAGTTGTGATAGGAATTTTTCCCTTCGAAAATGAGCCACTTACGTGACCAAAATCTTGATCACATACGGATCATAAATAACAAAACATGAGCCATAATGGGGCATATGTTTAATCTAATGATCAAAACACCCTCCTCGTGAATAATATGAAGAGATAAAATCGGAATAGTTCTGATTATAAGGGTTTGCGTGGAAATTCGTACTAAACTTTGGTCCGAATAATAGTTAGATTGCGGTTCTATGACCTGATGTTTTTCAAATTGGAACATACAATACAACATATATTGCAACAACTGAGCTAAATCTGAAAGGTCCTATGACCTCATAGTTTGTCAAACTCGAACGTACAAAAACTAAATTTATTGCAAGAATTGAATATGGCATTAATACTGCATTGAGCTTCATCCAAAATTCCTTAGTATACAGTGATAAGCAAAATACACAATAAACACTCAACATTAAATCAAGAGATTACTCGTTCACTACTTGTTGACAAACAATGGCTCAACATCTAACCAATTTATTTCCAATTTGACATACAACTTGCACAGTCTAAAACTTTAATGTGATAAAGAACGAAAAGTTAGCTCCTCTATTCGGCGCACCAAGCCTGATGAACGACCCAGCTTTAACCTGACGGCAGAGACAAAATTGCTTCCAATCACCATCGAATCTGTAATGCGGTTCTTTGTAATTCACAAACAAAACACTGCATTTCCAAATCTGCCCGTCATCATCAGTCATAGATATTAACTTTGTGTTTCTTGGCAGAACATATTCTATAACAGAGTCATATGAAAGGGTCTGAAACAATTAATCGAAAGCATCAGTGATACGTATCTTAACATGACATATATAATTAATTAATGTACAACTTTTTATATAAGCACAACACCATACCATAAAGCCTTTGTCCGCTTCATAAACGCTCAACCATTTGGAGAAACTATACTTGAAGTTATTGGGGTCATGGCTATAAAGGAGAATTGGCTTGGTAGTGAATAATGATCCTGGTGGCAATGGAAACATATCATGATCTAACTTGCACGACATTTGTGGGACGTGATGCGGGTATTTGATCTCTTCCCCATAACGATCCTTAACTTGAATTACAAAGCGTGAAGCCTGGACATGAACCAAGGTCACCATACCACCATGTTGAAGGTCATAAAGGCTCTTAAGTTGCTGCCAACCCGCAGAAAAACAGACACCGCCATCCTTCTTTTCAACCAGCACTTCAATTTCGTTATAGGCAGGATCATTCAACACAACAAAACTTCCTAATTCCGACCCCACTGTCTCCACCATAAGGGTTGGCAGCCTTACATGTTCCTGATTCATCAAACAATGCGAGTAAGTTTGCATCTGAACATAAATAAGCTGATTTTTCAACATTTGATTATATAACTTTACCTGTTTGGGGTTAAACTCAACTGTGAAAGTGCGCCATTTCAATGCAACCATTGCAAAAAGACTTTCATTGTCTAATATTCCCAACCAATCAACATCAGCTGCATTTCAAGTGTGAAGCAGATAAGTAAAGATGAAATATCATTGATAAAAATATTCTGTAAATACAAAAATGACGGAAATAGATGGGGAAGGAGCATAACATTTGAGACTATATAAAGAAGCTGTTGTATGCTTAACCATGTCGTATGCCATCGCAAGAAGTTATACAGTTGGGACAGGCAATTTCATTAACGGGATTGATTTGTCAAAAATGGCACTATATATAACATATTGTCAATGTCACTGGGAATAACAATTAACATATATTATTCAATTTGGCACAAATACCACGAAATGCAATGAATGGAAGATGGAAGGATCAAGTCTCTTAATTAGTAATTAACATTTATTTCCAACTGTAATACCATTAAGGCTAAGGTAAACCAACGGACGTTACAACATTTACATTGTAACTTATGATTTATGTGGCAGACGGTTGAAGAATGTTCCAGAGCAAATGAATAGTCACATCCATTATGATAATCAAGTGGAAATACATAATGGAAAAAGCGGCTGCACAGGTGTACAGTTTAAATGATTCCAGTGATATACACAAAACATCTGAATAGGGAAAATCAATGTATATATGCGGCTGTTGGAGGGAAGTTAACAATATTATGCCATTTTACAGTGACTTACCGTTCACTTCTAACAATACTCTTACACGTCAATTTGGGTCGAACTACAGCTGAATATTTAAATCTAAAAAATAAGTTCATCGTATAAGCGAAGCGCAACAAAATATAACACTGGTAAACGTTGACTGAATAAGAGGTGATGTTACATTTTGTGAATCAACAACTTTCAAATGGATGTAATTATATAGCATTCATCTGTCCTCAAATAGAATGGACATAAATTACGAAGTGTGTGTGAAAAAATTTCTATCAGATTATCATGGGTATGACTGCTCATTATATATGTGATGGTAAAAGGTTTTTTTGTACATTCAAAATATAAGGACTAAGTAAATAATAATATAAGGACTATACAATGAGTTGGACAGAAGACACATACTTTAAAACAGAATCCACCTTATATTAAAACTGAAATGTAATATTGTTCAATGCGCAACGTACAAAAAACATTCGACAAAAATAAAACAATACTTGTCCAATACTAAAACAACTCAGCGACGAATCACAATACAGTAAAGAGTTTCATTCGATCCAACTCCAGGGGCTCCAATCACAACCCTATCACCGTCCTTAAGTCCTCTGCCCTTGACCATTTTGTCCCAACCTGAGCATATCAAGAAACGCGCATCTGTGCCCGGTACAAACTGGATAGTGCAATTCCATTGATTCCCATGTTCATCAACCAACTTTATGGAAGTGGAGCTTGTATCCAGACACATGATAGAAAAACCAACGTAAGCAAGTACCTTAGGAAAATACAAAACGATATGAAATATTAGTAAAGAGCAAACATGTACGAAGATAATAATTTACACTATACATTTCTCGAATATTACCAATACTCCATTATTAATCTCATCCGATTCGAGCCTCTTCTCGTACGTGTGTTGAAAGTTAAGCTCATCATGCTCAAATGGACCAGGCACAACATTGAAAAGGGTAACAGGGATAGCATTCCTATCAACAAAAAATTCCATTGGGGGTGAAAACTCGGGACAACGGAGCTTCTTGCCAAACCTGTCCATTAATCGTATGTTAAACCTTCCTTCACCAACATAAACGATCGTCACCCAAGCACCAAGTGATAGCTTGTAAAATTCAGAAAGCGCACTCCATCCCCTCGTGAGGTAGATTCCTTGGTTGTTCCTCTCAACCAATACTTCAAATCTATTTTCTCTGCGATCTACCATAGTCACATACTGGCCGATTTGGTCCCCAAAATCATGCTTAAACATCATGGGAAGCATAACAGAAGCCTGCAAAAAGCAAACAAATGATGAAGATACGACATTGTTGAAAAAACAACCCATGCGTACAATGAAAAAGAATGAAATCAACTTACACAGTCAACATCATGCTCAATCATATATGTCCGGTATTTAAGCCTCAGCTTGTTGATCCTCCTGTCCATGTCGTTTGTTGGATTATGAATAATTGGAGCTGCAAGAACAGGATACAGACACGTTATAAAAAGGAGCATGAAAATCTTACAATACAAATATAATTCATAATCAGTAAAAATTAATACATGCCTATCAAATCTTGGTATGATATAACAGTGCGTATGCCATTGTCTCCCATGGCGAATGGAACGAAGGGGAAGCGAGTAGAAGACAGAAAGATTATCTGATTTTATAGATGCATATAGCACCTTCCATTGGAAACTGTTTCATTGGAAAAACGAAAACATTCAATGCATGTCGTAAGGGAATACGAAGAGTCTCTAGTATTTATTGGGAAGACATATGTAAGGTTAAGCGGCTTATGGCATAGTGTGAGGAATTTGAATTTTGAATTTGACATTAAATGAGTTACTAAACACATGTTTCCCGCTCAAATGCTAGGTTTAGGGTTTGCAAATCTTGTTTACATTGTAGCTTAGGATTATATAATAAGGATGTTACTTCCTTCCTGCGGATAATTGCACATTTCCTGTGGATCCTAAAATCCTAAGGAAACAATTACCAACGAAGGTATTACATTTACCTAGGAACCTAAATCCTTAGCAAAATCCGCAGCGAAATTTACACCAAAATCCACAGGTAAATCCGTAGGAAAAACGAGAGGTTCTAGTAATAGCTGAGCCTGGGCTAGTGCCCAGGCTAGCTGGGGGGTGGCTCCGCCCCTGACCAGAATGCTTGATAAAAACTTTGACAATGGTAGAAGTAATTGAATCGAGAACAACAAATGATGAACTTGAGACTTTGAAACAGATTAATATTAACTTTGTGCAGTAAGTATGATGGTCTTATCGACCTTCGTCGTGGACGTGCAGAACTTTTAGTCCGTACTCCAAAAGCTTAAGATAATTTGCAAATTTTAGTATTGACTCGGTCTCACGATGGACCCTATTATTTTAGTAAATTTTAATTAGATATTTTTTTTTATAAGATATCTTATTTAAATTTGCTAAAAAGATTTAAAGGTGGATTCAAGACCTATTATTTTTAGTAAATTTTAATAAAATATCTTATTACCACAATTGGTATGATAAGATATCTTTTAATTTTTACTAAAAATCTATTTTGAAACCATTTTTAGGTGATCATGTTAGGCACACTCCAATTATGACTGATGATAGTGTGGATTAAATGGCTTTTCAATTTTTTTTTTAATGTGGTTTAAGTGAATTTGATCTTGTAATATTAGATTATTGAATAATGCCTTCTACTTTAAAAAAACATAAAGGATAATGATATATTTTGTTTGTGTCATGACTTATCTCTTCAACTAAACTTTAATTTGATGCATTATTTGAAAATTATTAGAAGTACTAATACTATTATTCCTGAGGTGCGGATTAATTAAAGTGAATTTGCATTAGATGTTTAATTCTTGAGTAAATTACACTTCCCTCCCCTCAAAATGCTTGAATTACACTCCTCTCCCCTCTTATGTTAAAATATACACTCCCCTCCCTTCAAGAATAAAATTTATACTCTCCTCCCTTATAAGATGCTTGAATTACAACCCCCTCCCTTAATAATTAAATATGCACTACACTTTAATCTATTTTAACATAAATATTTTTTTATGATATATGTTAATTTTGAACCTCCATTTAAGAAAAATTAATTCATTTCTTTATAATTTAAATGTCAATGATAATTAAATTTAAATATTTTGCTATTGATTTAATAATTTAGAGTATAAAATTAACATTTAAATAACCATGCTTTATTGT
>Ga0228711_1003808_pt1 | contig 23403 bp, 17 predicted proteins | sample MedpolnodulmetaG_2_FD_177996 | JGI IMG/M metagenome (GOLD analysis project Ga0228711, IMG submission 177996) | Root nodule microbial communities from Medicago polymorpha collected in Santa Monica, California, United States - brown nodules | ecosystem: Host-associated > Plants > Roots > Nodule...
CTTCGTGAGACTTTTGCAGAAATAAGAAGGGAGGAGGCACGACAAGGAATTATGATGGGCAAGACACCACGAAGCTCTGAATCTGAAGGCTCGGCTCTGGCTACTAGGAACCTCGACGAGGGAAAAAAGTCAGACAAAGTGATTCCTTATTGTGATCATTGCAGGCGTGAATGGCATACACGTGAAACTTGTTGGAAGCTCAAAGGAAAACCTCCTAACTGGAAAAAGAAAGGTAGTCGTGCATTTCAGGCTAGTAATTCTGACCAAGGGCAGCAATCCTCTTCGACTCAGCTTCCACTCACTACAGAACAACTACACAAACTTTTCAAACTCCTCAAGTCTCCAACTCCTTCTTGCCCTATAGCAACAAAAGGTAATTCTGCATTTCATAGTGTCTGTCCCAGTCATACTTGGATAGTAGATTCAGGTGCCTCTGATCACATGACAGGTGAATCCACTTTGTTCTCCTCATATAGTCCATGTGCTGGTAATCAAAAAATAAAAATCGCAGATGGCTCTTTTTCAGCCGTTGCAGGTAAAGGGTCAGTTGTGTTGTCTCCACTATTAACTCTTAAAGATGTCCTTCATGTTCCAAACTTATCATGTAATTTAGTGTCTGACAGTAAATTAGCTGAAGATATAAATTGTCAAACTAATTTTTTTTGATCCCACTGTGTCTTTCAGGATTTGAACTTGGGGAAGATGATCGGCAGTGCTAAAGAGAGTGGATGACTCTACTACCTTGACATTGGATCTTCATCACAACTACCTTCAAAAACAATAAGTTCCTGCTTTGAGTCTTTTTTTTGTTTTGAATAATAATGATGACAACGTTATGTTATGACATTTACGATTAGGTCATCCTAGTTTTTGTTACTTAAAACACTTATTTCCTAAGTTATTTCATAATAAGAATTTTTCTTTGCTTAAATGTGAAGCATATGAGTTTGCAAAGCATCATCGTTCCCAATTTCCAATACAACCTTATAAACCATCAAAACCTTTTACTCTTATTCATAGTGATGTTTGGGGCCCTAACCGTACAAGTACACTTTCTCTCAAAAAATGGTTTATCACATTTATCGATGACCATTCAAGAGTATGTTGGGTATACTTGTTAAAGGGGAAATTAGATGTTTGTCAGGCTGTTAAGGATTTTATTACAATGGTGCAAAACCAATTTCAGACAAATATTCAAGTCTTTAGAAGTGATAATGGCAAAGAATATTTTAACACTGTTCTGGATGATTTTTTTCTTAAAAATGGGATTGTACATCAAAGTTCATGTCCAAATACTCCTCAACATAATGGAGTTGCCGAAAGAAAAAAATAGACACTTATTGGAGGTTGCTAGAGCTTTACTTTTCTCAAGTAAAGTTCCATACTATTTGTGGGGCGAAGCTGTTTTGACAGCTGCATATTTAATTAACAGAATGCCTTCCAAAGTTCTCAATTTTCAAACTTCAATTAATACTTTTAAAGAATGTTTTCCTAGTACTCGTGTTTCAACTGATTTGGCATTAAAGTCTTTGGTTGCACAGCCTTTGTTCATGAACATAAAAATGTTGGAAAACTTGAACCACGTGCTATAAAATGTGTTTTTGTTGGATACTCCCCAACCCATAAGGGATATAAATGTTTTGATCCAAAAAACAAGAAAATGTTTGTCACTATGGACGTTACATTCTTTGAAAATAAACCTTTTTTTTTATGACATTCATCTTCAAGGGGGGATATAAAGGAAGACTCGTTTCAAACTGAGGACATGAATTTTTCAAATAATTTGTCTTTGCCTGTACCACAAAGTTCTAAGACTTATACTTTTGCACCAACAGAAAATTGCCATGATTCTTTATCTGATCCTACTCTTGTTATGAGTAAGGAACTTGGTGAATCTGAGCCTACATTTTCTCATTTGGAAAACAATGAGAATATTGAAAACGATGATAGTGATGATCTAGTTGAAATGCCACAAAATAATGAGTCACATAAAGATAGATTTGAACCAGGAAATAAGATTTGGAAAGGGAAGGTTTTTGTGAAGAAGCACCACAAAGAAAGGGATGAGTCCACATCTCAACACTGCCATGAATCTGAACCGGGGAATGATCAACCTCCTAAGAAAAGGAAAGGTAAGTCTATCTCTGAGAGTCGTATTTTGTATCCTGATACAGATGATCTTGTTGCCATTAGAAAACCTGTTAGATCTTGCACTAAACACCCTATGTCCAATTTTATATCAGACTCAAATTTGTCTTCATCTTTGTCTGCCTTCACCTCAAAATTGTCTAGTGTAGAAATTCCAAAAAGTGTACAGGTTGCTCTAGAAATTCCAAAGTGAAGGAAAGTTGTACTTGAGGAGATGAAAGCTCTCGAAAAGAACAAAACTTGGAATGTCACGACACTACCAGATGGCAAGAAGACGGTTGGATGCAAATGGGTGTTTATTGCGAAGTATAACTCAGATGGGTCAATTGAAAGGTACAAGGCTCACTTGGTGGCTAAGGGCTTTACTCAAACCTATGGTATAGACTACTCTGAGACATTTGTTCCTGTTGCAAAATTGAACACTGTCAGAATTCTCTTATCTCTTGCTGCTAACCTGGATTGGCCTCTACACCAGTTGGATGCTAAGAATGCCTTTCTCAATGGCGATCTAGAAGAAGAAGTATATATGGACATTCCTCCTGGTTTCGAAAACAAATTTGGATCAAATGTATGCAAACTAAATAAGTCTTTGTATGGATTAAAGCAATCTCCTAAAGCTTGGTTTCAAAAATTCACTCAATCCATGAAGAAACAAGGGTACATTCAAGGACAAGCTGATCACACCTTGTTCACAAAGTTCTCCAATGATGGAAAATTCGTTGTCCTGATTGTTTACGTTGATGATATTGTCCTTACTGGAGATGATACAGTTGAAATGACAAGAGTAAAAGAGAAATGAGCAGTTGACTTTGAAATCAAGGACTTAGGATCCATGAGATATTTTCTTGGTATGGAGGTTGCTCGATCAAAGAATGGTATTGTGGTTTCACAACAGAAATACATTCTAGACTTATTGAAAGAAACAGGAATGAGTGGATGTCGTCCGGCAGATACCCCTATGGATCCTAATGCTAAACTTTGGGGAGAAGGTAGTGTTCCTGTTGATACTGGAAGATACCAGAGATTGGTTGGGAAATTGATTTATTTGTCACACACCAGATCTGATATTGCTTTCTCAGTTAGTGTAGTAAGTCAGTTCATGCATTCTCCTTTCGAGGAACATCTTGAAGCAGTATATAGGATACTGAGATATTTGAAGGGAAATCCCGAAAAAGGCTTACTTTTTAAGAAGACTAGTGAAAGAAATGTGTCTATCTTCACCGACGCTGATTGGGCAGGTTCAATCACAGACAGAAGATCAACCTCTGGATATTGTACCTATGTTTGGGGTAATCTTGTGACATGGAGGAGCAAGAAACAAGGAGTTGTAGCAAGAAGTAGTGCAGAAGCCGAGTTTAGAGCAATGGCTCACGGTATTTGTGAAGGATTATGGATCCTTAGAGTCCTAGAAGAACTTAAGATGAAAATTGAGCTTCCACTAAAGTTATACTCTGACAGTAAAGCCGCCATTAGTATAGCTCATAATCCAGTTCAATATGACAGAACCAAACATATTGAGATTGATCGACATTTCATAAAGAAGAAGTTAGATGCTGGAATCATATGTCTACCTTTTGTGACTTCAAGTCAGCAAACTGCAGATATCTTGACCAAAAGCTTGGCAAGACCCACCTTTGAGCATTTGATAGACAAGTTGGGCATGATAGATATCTATGCACCAACTTGAGGGGGGGTGTTGGAAAATACATCAATATTCAATAGTTTATTTCCCTATGTTATTGTTCCCTTGTTATTATTTTCTAGTCAAGTCTAGAGAATTCCATTATGTCATTTTTCCAGTGTAGCAATTTTCTAGACTAGTCTAAGAGAACATTAATTGTATTCTCTCTATAAAAACCAGCCCTTGGCTGAAGAATAAATTATAACAGTATTCTCATCATAACAATATTCTCCCATTATCTTTCAATAATGTGTAGTAACTTGTTATGTAGTGTGTTTGTGCATCTATCTTCTTGATGTCTCTTCCCTTGTATGATTTGAAAACTTGATTTCTCACTCATGCGACTATTTTAATTTAGTTTTATGTCAAATGATAACTGATGAAATATATTTAACTCGAATAGCACAATTACATAATTAACGAAGCATATGCTGTACAGGGATTAACAACTAATGATTCAAGAGATTTTTTCCTTCCGGGTGGCAATTATCCTTTTTGGCTAACCTATACTGGTGAAGGTCCTTCAGCACTATTTCACGTTCCTAAGAATATTGATTGTTACATGAAAGGAATAATCTTATGTGTTGTTTATTCATCAACATATGAAAACTTGGGAGTTGAATGTCTTGCTAGTGTTTTGATCATTAATTATACAAAGTGCACCATTCAGATATACAAGCGAGACACAGTAATGTCCTTCAATGATGAAGATTGGAAGAATGTAACATCAAATCTAGGACCCGGTGACGAAGTGAAGATATTTGTAGCTTTTGGACAGGGATATGGATTGATTGTTATGGAGACGGCTGTTTATCTAATATATGGCCAGTCGATTACTATGGAAGCTGAGTCATCAACTAACATTGAAATGGAGGCATCAGCCGAAGGGAACTTGCAGCTGTCACCTGAAGTGAAAATGGAACCATCGGCCGAAGTGAACTTGCAGCTGTCACCTGAAATGAAAATGGAACCATCAGCCGAAGTGAACGTGCAGCTATCACCTGAAGTGAAAATGGAACCACTACCAAAGTCTAATAGAAGTATCTTTACAAGACTTGGAAAAAGAATGGGTGCATGTTTATGCTTGAACCAACATAGAGATAAAGGTTTGAACAATTTTTGATTCGACATGCCTTTGTCATACAATGTGATTCCCTTGTTTCATGTTTCTCAATATTTTTATGGAGGGAGGATGGATAGCCCTATGTTTTATATGCATAAAAAAGGGAACTAGTGTGCTTGTTATTTGTTTCACTTATTGAGAGTATAAAGCCATATTGAAATATCTACTTGAGCATGTTAATTTTGCATCCTTGTTGTTTCTCTTGCATCTCATTGGTGGCATTCATCCTTTAGTCTTAGCAACAAAAGGAATGAGGAAAGGTAAAAGAGAATTCTATCCACTTACAAGCCAAACCAGAAATTTAGTCAAATCGATATTTCAAACACTATTTCAACATTTGCAGTCCAAACAAATGGATTATTTAATATCAAGTTGTACAAGTTCATAACTTTTGAAGGATATTTAGTTAAAGTTAAATACAGTGGGATCTACTGATTCTGCTGGAGAAATGTTTAATAAAATTGAAACACAATCATCCCAAACTTTCTTACTTCTTTGCCAAAATGAAATTTTGTTGTGCTTGTAATCTTCCAATGACAAAATATATCTTGTCAAGTCTTCATGGCAGCGTTCTCCAACCTCATTAACAAGGTTATAACAACATTCAGTACCAGTTGTTTGATTACCAGAAAACACAGTATAGAAAATCTCATCCCCGCATAATGGATATAACTTTGACGCACAGTTGTTCAAATACTTTTCATACGACGATGACAATGGTCTCGGTGCATAATTAATCGTGGAAGGAGAACCATTTGATTCTTCAACATTGGTTGAAATCCCAGTTTTGAATAACAAAACTTGACAAGTCATTACCATTGGTAATAGAGTATAGCGGAGAAATGTAGCCATGGTTCAATTCTTCGGAGATGTATGGTTAAGGAAAACTCAAATGAGTTGTTGATGACTTGTTAGTGATGAAATAAGTTATATATATAGTTTAAAAATAATTAATATTTGCATTAATTGGTTTTTGATAACTCTATTAATACCAAAAATAATCGTAAGGATGTTTGCAAGTTTTTCAAAAACCTCCACCATACAATTCTCATGTTAGCATGTTACACTTTTGGTTCATTAAAGATATTTCATTGTAGGAAAGAAGAAGTTATCAGTTTAATGTAAATTATACGCTTGGTTCTATCAATCATTATGTTGTTCTTTCGACAAAAAAATAAATCGAATATGTAAATATAAACTTAGCCTTCAAAAGTTTTCCCCTTCAAAACCTGCCAAAATCCAAATCACAAGCAAAGCCTTAAAAAACATGAAATAACTTTAGTAAAAGTATTTAAGGAAAACTTCACTTGTTGCCTTCTTTTAGAGCCTTTTCTATCTACAATCATATAGCTTCATCTAAAAATACGATATTTCAATATTGAACAAGTCATAAGTTATTAATTTCACTGTTTTCCTGCAAGCTTGCTCCATGTTTGTTATACTCATGAAATATAAGTTGAATGATATACCTGACATAAAACCGAAAAGTGTCCTATACCATAACATAACTAATGACTGAATTTGTTAGAATTAGTTATCATGTCTGTATTTTGAATAAGCAGTACATTGTTATGATCTTAAATTGTACATTTTGAATTCAGTATGACAGTATAAGAGTTTGGCAACTAATGAATCATATTTTTTCCAATAATAATGGATCATGTAATATTAGTTTGATGTGCGACTATGTTATGTGACTCAACTCGCTTAGCTATTCTAGTTTATAAAATGTGAATAGCCAGCCTTAAAGGACACTTAATATGAGACATAATATGAGAGAATAAACTTCAGCATAAGCATGAGTTTTTTAGTCAAAGCCTAAATGTGGAATTCCCTCTCCGTTGATGATGTTCACAAAGTTATCCAGATTATTTTTATCGTCATGGTTGCATGGAATTTATGATACAACAAAAGCTGTAGAAATATCCACACTAAGCATTCCTGAAATCAGGAATTTCAACGCAATAAATACTCAGATGTTGAATCATACACTTCAAATTACAACATTGAATATTCATTGCATTGGAATTCCTGAAATCATTTTCATCAATGCTAGGCATTGGAAGGCATAAAGCTCTTTCGTTTTTGAGAAATGCCTTTATTTTTTTACTTATTTTAACACGGCCTCTACAAAAAAGATTGAATAATACCAGAGTTATATCTGAGCATCCTTGCCTCTTGTGAAATTGCTATAATGAAATACGACATGAAATTGAAATGAAATGCCACACAAAGTATAGTTTCTACGAAATGTTGTTTGTAGTTTGAAGAAGGATCAAAAAACAAAATCCATTTTTATTTTAGGAAAATTTTCACATCTAAATAATAATGTGTGCTCATGTTTCTGCATCTAATATCCTAGAAGATAGGGTTCGGTAATTTGCATGAAGTGTATCTCTTAGTTTCAAGACAATTATCACACATTTGTAGGAAATAGGAACCGGTGTGTGTACTGTGTTCTCTAATCATGTCGCAAGCAAAAGTATAATAGCCCCCCTTTTGTTGCAGATAGGAGAATACAGGCAAGACAATAATCAGTGTTCTTTCATCACAAGTTCATAACCTACCACACACAGTCTCATGCACCACATATCGTATTTATCAAATCCTCCTCGATAAAAATCACAGTAAGGTAGCTATATTACCAACATGAGTTCTGCAATAACTACAAAACACATTGTCTGTTGTCAAGTGGTATGTTATACAGTACCACTTACAGTACATCACAGAACTAACCATGATTTACAAGAACTGGAAGAAACTCTTATTCAAATTTCTTAATCAGTGATAAGTCATTTAACATCTTCTCAATAGCTTCATCATCCTGAGCCCGTCCTCTTGTCTGCATGTTAAAAAATGACACATTACAGAAAAGATGTATTAGTTGTTACACAAATTTAGTGTGTGAACTGTAACTTGCTCAGCAGCTTCACACAACTCAATAGAGGCGTATCTTATCTCATCAGTAAAAGCATAAAACTTAATGTTAGAACACAACCAACATGTGAGACAGGAAATCAATAAGCATAGCACTTGACCATGTTTAACAGTACAATAATTTTAAAACCACGATCCATAAGGGTGCAAGAATACTTCAAATGTCAATCGCCCTATCAATTATTATAAGGTTACAACCATATAGAGGTAAGTTTAGTTTACAATTGGACAACACACATACATCCAGAAAATGAAGTTTTTTCATTAATTCTATGTCAGAAAAAACATTTTGAACCATGATGAATCTGGAATATATTCTGGTGAGGGCAAATGGTAAAAGAACAATGTAACATAAGGCTCACGGAGAGAATACATGCAAACATATTAATAAAAAAGTGAGATTCCAATAAGGAGAAGAAAAATAAATAGTAACCCAATAAAATCCTTAGCCACCAGCTTTTACTTGTGAGTTCTCCAATTTTGGGAATTTTTGTAAATTTAATTGCCATAATAACTAGTAGACATTTCTGATTTTGCTCATTGTCAAAACAGAATTTTACACCAAAATTAAGTTATTCCCTGCTAGGTAGTAATGACCGCATCAGTCAAACAATGCTACCTATCAACTCAATAAAATTTTAATAGAAATTTATTCAAAGAGATAAATTTATAGAGCATCATATTTGATTCAATTCATGCCTTCATTTCCCTCCCCTTCTTCATTTAATAAGCATGAAAGGGAGAATGAAAATCATTTAAAATTGACCTAACATCACCACTCCTTCCCAAAAACTAATCCTTCTCCTCCCCGCGCAACAGGAAAAGTTTACAGATAGAAGGAGAAGCAACTTATTTCTACCTTGATAGATGGAACCATAGCAATAGCTTCCTCTACAGTTTCCGGGCAAAGATTTCCTAGGACACACAGCTGCAATAAATTTATTGAAACAGTTAATTGTGTTGTGTGAAATTATAACTCCTTTCCTTTAACCTGATAATAAAATGTGAAAACTTGCTTCCTAAACCGAATTTGTGAAGGGAATAATCATATTACCTCAAATTCAGCCAACTGATATCTAGCAAGAATTCTTAAGCCAGTTAAGATCACAATCTGATACAGGGCTTTGCAAATTCAAATTTCTAATTAAATGATAGAAAGAGATATTACGTAGGGGTCCGTTTGGTTCAACAAAGGGGGGAGTTTTTAATTAAAAGCATGTTTGGTTTAAGATGAGGGGAGGAATTTTTAATGGTTTAGAAGTGTTTTTAGTCACCTCACATCCAAATCCCCCCAATTTGAGGGTAAGCAGAAAGTAGTCTAGGGGTTTTGATTCCCTCCCATCCCCTCTCTAAAAATTGAACCAAACATAAATGATTTAATATATACCCTCCCCTTCAGCCACTCTCAACCAAACGGACCCTAAAAGGAAACACAGGATTCAGAAAGACAAGAGAAAAGTCAATCAAGAAATAAAAGAAAACGAGATTATTCATTATTATGAAAGAAATAAGATGGACCCCAACACAATTTTCATTTAAGTAAATATATATTATGAAAGAAATGACATGGACCCCAACACAATTTTCATTTAAGTAAATATATGAATCATGAGAAATAGAAAATGGGTTCATCAGCTCAATTTTGAAGGATACTCTCGAACTTGTCTAACAGCATCAGGATTTTTGTAGCGGCTGAAACGCTTCACATACTGCAATGACTTTTCAAATACCCTGAAAAAAAATAGAAGGAAAAACACATTACTCTAAGGTGCTAACTACAACATTACTCCGCTTCTATATCAACATCATTGTCAAATTCATCATTGAAAATATGTCAATTGGGTTTGGCAAGTTCAAGGACATGTTATTTGATTTAGGTATTATTACAGCGGTAGACATCAAAGCATATCTCTCTTCTTCCAGCAATAGTATCAAAATAAAAGATCTTGGAGTCATTCAGCATAACAAATGCATGTCATATTCCCGGAATAAAAAGTAATTTCGCTAGGGGCATAAAAATGGTATGCATGAACTTTATGTCTGAATAACACATGAACTTTGATACAGGATTTGAACTCACTGAGAAACTTGATTCATGGCATCGTCAGACGACTGCTGAAGCTGCTCATATTTGTGCTCCAGAATTAATGAAACTTCACAGTTCATCAAACACTTTGCTTTCAAAAACTCTGGAAGAAGAAGAAAAATAAAACTACTTCTTTAGCGCAAAAACAAAAAAGTCGCAATAATTATACCAAACTAAAATCATGTTCCATCAATCCAACATGACAAAGCATAAGATCATATTGTCTATCAAAGAACCAATCAGACTTTGAATGGTGTAATAAAATAGCTACGTGATAGGACCATGGTGATAGGCCACAACTAATCAAAGCAACACCCATTATTTATAACCTTCATATACTAACTAATCACTTAAAAATAGAGGCAGTATTACAGTATATCACTTCAGAATATAGGTCTAGGTAGTATTCAACATAGGACAAACATAAAGAATAAGGCCCTTGAATTGGCTTATTTGAGCTTATCTACTGACATAAGCACTTGTGAGAAGAAGTTATGAAAACAGCTTATGACATGTTCATAAGCTATTTTCAGCTTATTTTTATATCTAGGATAGCTGATATATAAAACAGCTTTCTGCTTATTCAAAAACAGGTTTATTTTATTTTATCTTTTGTTACGGAAATAGATTGTAATAAGCACTTATATATGACAAGTACTTATGCTATAAGCTGGAAATTAAGCGGTTTAAGTGGCAGTAAAATTTACAATTTAGTGGGAACAACATAATAGAGCATATTCAAGCAAAGAAACCCCAAACGAAGAATTAGGATGCGTGAAGATAAAAAATTCGAATTAGGGATTTCAAAATTTACTAATGATGCAGTAACTTTGAAATTCAAGCAAAACAGTACACAAGGTAGGAAGTAAATCGATAATTGAGTGAAGAATTAGTGGTAAAAAAACGAGAATGAGAATTTACCGTCTCCGATTTTGAGTTCAGCGGCGTTTTCTTCCTCTTCACCAGACATGATTCACTCCTTCTTCTGCTGAATTCAGTAATTTTGAAGATTTGAAAGAAATTAGTACAAATCAAATCACAAAGATAATGATGTGATTGGGAAGAAGAAGAAGAAACGGTGCAACGAACTAACCAGAATCAAAACGGTGAGAGAAGTTGAGGGCTTTGTGTCGTTCACCTGGGAAGAAAGTAACACTCGTTTTGGATTTTAGAGAACGTTAAACGCAGCGTTTATAAAGCTACCACCTTATTTCTGTCAAAAACATAAAATAAAATAATAAAATATTGTTTTTTTAAAGGAATAAAATTTTATTTATTGTAAATTCTTTTATCACCCTCTAAAGTTTTGGTAATATCCTGTCTTGAGATATTCGTGAGCTTAACTCAGTTTGTATGAACAATACATAATATATGCAAAGTTCGGGGTTCAAACCCGGCCACCACAAAAAAAAAAAATCCTATCTTGAGTTCAAAATTCTTTTATAATTAAAATTTATTTCAAAAATACTAATAAAATACAAGATCTTTGAGTATAAAAAATTAACAACCAATTAAGAAAAATAGAAACAAATTATTATCACGATTATTTACAAAATGATATTAAACACGAATACACAATGTTCGAATATGTGTTAGAATCTCTGGCTATTTTTTCTCGTTTTATTATTATAGTTTTGAAGAGTTTTAAATAAATATTAAATAATTGGAGTTATAATATCATATTGTTGCAATTATATTTCAAAACATTTGATAATAGAAAAAGAAATGCTTAAATGTATTTTTTTTTGTCTCTTAACTTTTAAAAAGTTTTGATTTTGGCTCTTTATAAAAAAAAGAATTTTGATCCATTAATTTTACAAAACATCGCAAAACGTACAAAAATTGCAATTTTTGCCCTCTATTTGTATGAAAAACAGAGAAGAACTTGACTCCTAATATGCATCCTACAACCAAAAGTCATTGATCTTCTGAGAATGGAGAACATTAAGTGCATAATGCATTCAAACTCTCTTAAGCATGCTTTTCTTTCTCCTTCACGATTGGGTTGACTCATTCGGATAAGAGTTTCTCAGTGTGGGTGATTGTTGGAGCTTTTGATGAATAATTGTTTTTGTACCAATACATATGATTTTATAAGGACAAAAATATTGTTTTTGTTCCGTAGAAATTAAAATCAAATTTTTGTAAACTTAACTTATTTAGTAGGGACAACACAATGCAATATGTTGAGGTCGAGATTCAAATCATGAATTCTTCACTTGTTCACTTTATAGATGGATATACAAAAAATTGAAACCAAAATTTGTTATATTTTTTTGGCATGTAGAAGAAGTGGAAAACACTATTTGAATTGACATATTGAAATTTTAAGTTCGAATTTAAAATAAAATGATGATATTATTAATTAAGATGCGTTTGATTCACTAAATAGAGATCCAATTTTGCCAATATCTGATGTTCATTAAACACCTCTTTTTAGTGGTTTCTATAAGATTAATGTTGATGCAACATGTCTGATAGAAGGTGATAAGTAAGGTATTGGTGTTATTGTGAGAGATAATAAAGGTGTTGTCGTTGGTGCTAGTTCCTGACAAGTCTTTTCATTACTAGATTAAGAGGTTGTAGAAGCTTTAGCTATGCGGAAGGATTTGAAATTTGCGAAAGACATGTCTTTTCTGAATCTTATAGCAGAATCAAATGCTTATAATGTGGTTTTAGCGTTGAATGCTCACCACCAATCTTCTAACTATGTTGGCTCTATTATTCGAGATTGTATTAGTTTGAAAGGTAATTTTTGTAGTTCAAATTTTTTACATGTTAGGCGTGAAGCCAACCAAGCTGCTCATTACTTAGCTAAATATGCTCTTAAGAATTTAGATTGCGTATGGATCGAAGAAACTCTGTCTTGTATTTCTGCAGTCTTGGCTTTTGATTCATTGTCAGACTTTCATTAATGAATTTGTCTTTATCATCAAAAAAAAAAAAATTGATAGAAAAAATTTCGGATATGAGACAATTTTATTTTGACTGAATATTGACAAATATAATAATTTAATACATAGCGTGATTTATGACAGAAATTGCGAGGCGTACAACTCAATACTCACATCATATTTCCAAAAACTCGTTGTTACCTTTCTTCATCGGTACTCTCCGTTTCTTCTTCTTCATTCCCAAATTTCTACAATTCACATTCATTCACATTATAAACATCAATTCATCCACTCACATAAAAATCTACACCTATAGATATAAACATTAGATATAGCGAAGAAAAACAGAAATGAGGCCAAACGCTTCGGCGATGAGACAAGCCGAGCTTTTGCGAAACGACGGTAACAATTACTTCAAGAAAAACCGTTTTAATGCCGCCATCGATGCTTACACCGAGGTTTCATTCAAATTTTCGACTTTTACTAACCCTTTTCTTTTCAATTGCAAAAATTAAAACTTTGTTTCGTTTCTGACATGGGTTTTTTGTTTTGTAGGCAATTACGCTTTGCCCTAATGTTCCGGTTTATTTTACCAATCGTGCTTTGTGTCATCTCAAACGAAAGTATGTATTTTTATGAAATTTGTGAATTTTTTTTTGGGTGTTTTTGATTGTTTAGGGTTTTTAATTTTGATTTGAAATATGGGTTGGTTTTTTAGGGTTTTGATTTCTGTATGTATGCAATTGAAATTGTGGTTGGAATATTGAGATTTTGGAGGTTTTATTGATTACAATTGTGTCCACAATGTGTTTGGTTTATTTGTAGTGAATGGGAGAGGGTTGAGGAAGATTCTAGAAAAGCAATTCAGCTGGACAGCAATTCGGTTAAGGTTATAATGATTGATCTGTTTGTAATTTTGTAATTCCTCCTTTTGTCTTACGCGTGGTTGATTGAATGGCTTCAATCATCGGTTACGAATATTGATTTTGGTTTTGAATGAATTTGTTTGCACATTTAGTTGTATGAGCATTGCTATATATCACGAACCCTTTATTCGTGAAAATGCGCGATGCACAATTTGGGTTTAAAACAATCCACATGACTTTACATTCGGATTAGGCGTAAAACAGATTGGGTATTGGTGCTAAATAGCCAATCATAAATATTTCTCTCCTGACTTTTTCGTGAAATTGCACCTGCACGATGCACGTCTTGGGTTAAAACAATCCACATGACTTTACTTCAGGATTAGGCGGAAAACAGATCGGGTATTGGTGCTAAATAGCCTATCATAAATATTGCTCTCGTAACTTTTTGTGATGTTTAGCATTTTCTTAAATTTATTTATTTATGCGTGGGGATACAAATTCCTTGATGTTAATAGATTCTTGAGACGTTAAGTAGTTCTCTTGGAAAAGATCATTTGGCCACAATTTTAAGAATTCTGATCATTGCAGATCTCTGAGGAGTTGGATTCGTGTTACACAAATCCTTGCAACTCAATTATCAAATAACTACTCAACCTATTTCCATGTTTTCTTTACTTAAGATTTAGTTGGTTCCTGGGCTGCGTTGCGTTAAAGGGGGTTTTCTAAATTTTAGATTGTTTTATGATTTTGATGAGCTATGTAAGATGCATATGTTTGCTATAAACCTCTCAGATGATGCACAGGTGTCTGAACAATCTCCATGGAAACCTCGACTTAATATTATTCTCTTTAACTTTGTTATTATATTAATATTATTGACTCATTGATGCTAAGTTTTGTGTCTAAACCAAACACAACTTTGGGGGATCTAGTACATTAACTACCAAGATATGTATGTCTTGTTTTGAGTTAGTTTTGGAAGGTGTTTCAATATCAAAATATGAACTTTAATACATTGATATATCAATTGTTTGTTGAAGTGACATCCAGAGTTTGGTGAAACCACTGGCTGTGTGAATATTTTCCTCATTACATCTTATATTTGATTATTTTGTAAAATGGTTGCATCTTTGTGCTTTGTTTTGATTATCTTGTTTCCAGCTGAATCTTCTTTTGCACATATTTCAGGCACACTATATGTTGGGTCTTGCATTGCTACAGAAACAAGAACATACGAAAGGAATCCGAGAATTGCAAAAGGTTTGTTGTCATCAAACACCCGTGTTATCTGTTTCATGGACATCAATTAATTTTGTTATATCTGTTGCAATAAATTATTTAGTGCTTCTTAGTGTGATTACATCTTTACTTGTTTAAGTGTTAACTGGTTAAAAAAAACTATTTCCCTTTTCTGTTTGTGACCTTCTGTATTTTACAACTTTGTGCCATTGATAAATGTTGCAGAACAACTAGAAAGACAATATTAAAATATAGCATAATCATGTCCCCACATTTTATGCTTCCTTCCCCTGGGATTGGATGTGGTTTATTATTCTGCAATCTACACTGTTTCTGATCTAGGACAGTCATACATGATATATTAAAACTGTCATTGAGTTTGACAGAGATAAGTGACAAGTTAAAACATCATCATAAATTAAAGGGTGGGAATTAAAGGGTTTGACAGAGATAATATGAACAATCATATTGTTGAGTTTTGAGATTCTAAAATTCTATGAATTAAGTTGCGAAGAATATATATGTACATTGTAAGGTTCATAATGTGCACCAGAAATCATGACTCAAATAATGAAATACTATTTATAGGTAGAAACAGCAAAACAAATGACTAATTTACCTGTTGCATCATTTGCTACATGTGAATTAATTCTACAATATTAGCAAAATTATAGGATATTGGTAGGGAATGAAGAAAAGATAGAAAGGGACATCCCAGTAATATCGGATTGATATGGTGTGGTGAATGGAGATGTTATACATAATACCAACTGAGGAAGTCCTATTTTGTAATTCTAAATAGGTGAAGTACTAGTGTATTATTACCAGTACAAGCCCTAGCCCAATAATTCATACACTCGGCAGTTGCCCCTAATCCCCTTTATTCTTCCACACGAAATGAAATTTCAAACCAATTTTAAGCCAAAAGCTTTGCCTTAGGGTGTGTGGACGCTTTTCCATCTCTTTATCTCTCTAATTCAGTCTTGTTATGTTGATATTTGATGAACAAAAGCTAAGGATGCATGCATGTATATTACGTGAGGGATGGTTTGGTTCTCGTTTTTAGTTAATTCCTAATATTGCTTGCTTGGGTTCTGTTCACTCTGCATTTGCTTTCTTTTTCATTTTTATTTCTCAATTTTATATTTTTTCACTTCATTTAAAATTTTGCTGCGAAGTAAGAAACAGTTTGTTTGAGAATTTTGGCTTGCTATTGAGCTGTCAACAGGACATGGCTCTTCCATTATTTAAATTTTAATGTCACGTCTGATTGAATACAACATTCCTGCTGATTTTCAGTGTGGTGCATTTTTATGAGATAATAACAATGCCTTACCCTCATTTTTCAAATGAATAATGATTCTTTTGTTTTTGGTCATGATTAAGGCTTTGGATCTTGGGAGAGGTGCCAATCCAAAGGGATATATGGTTGAAGAAATATGGCAAGAGTTTGCAAAGGCAAAATACAAGGACTGGGAACGTTCATCGTCCCAACGATCATGGGAATTGCAGAACTTGAAGTATGTTTTTTCTGATTGTCAGATCTATTATCTGAGCATCTTTTATTCATGATCAGTTGTCTCCATTGTATTTATTATTAACTATACAATTTTTTTCCAGCCACATCTCAACTATTTTTATGTTGGTTTAGTGAATATTTTGTGTTATCATGTAAAGTATTATTATCGCAATGTGTATTTGTGTCTCAGAGAAGCTTGTAAGTCTGCTCTAAAGGAAAAACATTTTCTTGGCTCTGAAATGGAAGGATTTGTAGATGATGCTACTACTTCCCATTTGAAACAGTTGGAGGCTGTAGAAAGAGTCTTCAATAAAGCTGCAGATGATGACATACCAACTGAGGTCTGTATGTGTTTTGTTTTTTTAGATTATAGATTCGAAAAATAAGTAAGGTTATTTATTAATCACCCAAATTGGCTTGTTGAATTTACAGGTCCCTGATCATCTATGCTGTAGAATAACTCTTGATATTTTTCATGATCCTGTCATTACTCCTAGTGGACATACATATGAGAGAGCAGTGATTCTTGACCATCTTCAGAAGGTAATGCGATTTTCATGTTTCATATTCTGGATCACATGTTTTTCGATATCCATCGAGGTAGAGTGCACTCATCTAACTACTCCTTTCTTAGGTTGGTGAATTTGATCCGATCACGAGGGAACCACTTGATCCATCACAACTAGTATCAAACTTGGCCATTAGGGAAGCAGTCCATGAATATTTGGACAAACATGGGTGGGCTTACAAGATAGATTAACAGAATATTAAGCTGGAAATTAGCAGTTTGTGAGAGGTTTGTTTGTTCACATAATGCAGCAGAATGCTGATGATGTGTTGTGCAAGATTGGTCAATTCATCTGCTAATTGTGTCTGTCCTTAATGTTGTGACTTTAAACATATGAAGTGTACATATGGTTTTGACTGATATTGTGTAAATAGTCTACTCGAATTTGTGTATACATTTAAGTGCCTGGTGAAACTTAACATTTCATATGCTTAGAAATGACTATCAAACTAGTTTATTTGACCAATTTGCTGTGGTTCCTTCCTAAAAGAATTGTGGAAGAGAGGGATGAAGATCCTACCTCTATCTCTCATCTTATCTCCTTTATCTCACATTTTTATTGCAAGTTACGATTATAAGTAGATGATTCAAATTGAGGAAAGAGGTGGTAAATAGCTTAATCGGCAGGGTTAACTCAATGCCAAAGCCACCAAGGCAAGAGCTTTATGCTTAAGTGTCTATTTGGTTTTGCTGCGAAAAAAATTAGTTATGAATGAATTGATTCTATAAAATTGATTTATGTTTAAGTAAATTATGTAAGAGTGATTTGAACAATAATATCAAGTCTAAATATGACCAAAAATTACAATCAAGAACTGCACATTTGTTGTTTCTTTGTAAATCTATAGTTGTCTCATAAGTTGTCTACAAAACTCTTTCGAATAACAAAACTCTTTCGAATTAATTGATAAACGGGAATCAAGACCTATTGTATGTGCCACATGTTTTTCAGTCCTATATAACAAATTGTCCATTGAAGCAAGAACAGAAACATCATAGGTGTAATAGACATTATGTTTTTCGGGAGCAATTGTTATTGATTGTGTGTCAAGGACAATATTGAGTCTAAGTATAGCATTATCAGACAGATATCTGGTATCACCTCAGGGCTATCCTCCTATGTGTCTGATGCTTCAACTATCTGACTCAGAATGTGTAACTCTTCTCTCTGTTGATTCCATCCTGAATAAGAGTAATGACATTATCACTTGATGTGGAGGGATTAACAACAGACTTTTGCAAATACCTCTTTTCCTTTGTAAAATTATGGTTGTCCTAAAAGTTGTCTATCAAATGGTTGTTCAAATAACACAACTCTTTTTGAAAACACTCAGGGGGCGTTTGTTTCAGAGATAAAAAACACATTCCTGGGAATAGAGGTTGGGAAAGAAGAATACCCATGTTTGGTAGAAAGGAACAAAAATAATATGCCCAGGAATAATTAATGCCCAGGAATCTACTTTCCTTACATTCTAGTCATTTTTATTCCCATGAAAAAGGGATGGGAAAATTATATTCTCAGGAAAAGAGTGCCCACGTTCTTGATTTTTATTATTTTTTTTCATTTAAAACTAAACAAATTATCCTCACAGCCAACCACGTTCTTGATAAAAACTCATAAGTATGCCCATTTTACTATTGTGCTCCCACGTTGTAAAAATTAACATAACAGTTTCCATTTATTTTAGTAATAAGGCATAAGGTCTATCAATGGAACCACCCACTTCTTTGAAAAGAATCCTAGGAATAAAAATTGGCAACCAAACACTTTTTTTGAAAAATTCCTAGAAATAAAAATCTCATTATGTTTTCCTGGGAAAGTTAATTCAAGGGAGTAATTTTTGCATCCGGGAAACAAACACCCCCTCATAATTCACTGCACATATTTACACTTTTGAGTCATTAAAATTCTCAGATTTTTTTTTTTGTTACAATTAAAATTATCATTTTTTTACAAATTACATGTTCAAATTTTTATGGAAATGATTTTTTTTTTAAATTGAAACTCCTAAGCACTATCTTCTAGACATGAGTATGTAGGCAAAATTTGTTACCATTAACTCTGTTTAAATCCTTTATTTATTTATTTTTGAGAGGAAAATCCTTCATTGTTGTTATCCATATATGATGTTTACATGTATGTTTTAAAATTTAAATCCATAAACTATTTCGAAAGAGAGTTGAAGTTAAAAGATTCACGATCATGGATTGCATAAAATTGATCAACTTAAACTTTTGTCTAACTAAAATTTTAATACAGTAACAGAAAAAAAAATTAAAATTTCAATATAGAAGTTTAGTTGAAATAAATACATTATTAATTAGATAAATATTATCATTTTGAGAATAAATTTCATGTGCCTAAGGTCAGTTACACGTGGTTGATGTGTGTGCGAGTGTTGTAAATTCCAAGGTACTGTGTTCAATTCACTGATAGAAAAATAGAGTAACAATGGAATTCAACGGATACCCGCATGAATATTTATTATAACTCAAAGTAAATCATCCAGAAGTGCATGTTTCATAAACACATAGTAAGATAACAAAAAAAGTGCATGTTCATGCAACAGATAATAACATAAGTCTAGGCTGCTCCATAGCCTAGTTTAGCATCCAAATCCCTCTCTACAAATTCTTTTTCTGCTTCAATCAACTCTTCTCTTGCTTTAGCATGATCACTCTCTAGAGCCTCTACAGTCTTCCTCAGCCTTTTCACATTTGCATATCTCTGAGCATAACTTTTCTTACCAATTGCAGATTCAAAATATGGCTTCAACCAGGATAAATCAAAACCAGTTCTTCCCATAAAATTTGGAGATGATTACAAGCTTCTTCATTCATATCTTTCACCCTTTTAGTGTTTAGAAAATGTAGAACTCGGCCTAATGCTGTCAATGCCCATTCTGTAAACCTACGAGTATGCTTTCTCTTCCTCTGGTTGTCAACATGTGCGCGATGCCATGAACATGCTTCCTCTATCAGTGAAACAAAGTTATTGTCTACTTTGCCTAAGAGTGAGGGATGCCATGAACATGCTTCGTCTAGCAGCGGAACAAATTTTGTCTAATTTGCCTAAGCCCCTGAAATCGACCAAATTGACACAAGAGGGCACCAAAGAGATTTCCTTGACAGAAATTGGTTGCGCTGGTGAATCCATCTTGCTAACTTCTTGATTAATTAGTCTTTCATACCCGTGTTCACTGACAGAAATAATCCGAGCTTTAATAATACAAGTATCATTCACAATAAACGCATTCCATGGGTTGCGGAGTTCATCCAAATGTATGAACTTGTCGACACTCCAGCAATAATTACTTGCATTGAACTCCTGTTCAGTTTCTGATAGAGACATATAGTGTCTTGTTCGGTTAAAAACAACTTGTATAAAGGGAAAAAAATGAATGTATCGCATATGAATTCATTCACACGCTCAACCACAAAATAAAGGAAAGTTCATCACAAAAGACTAACCAAGTAATAAAATTTCAAGACTAATCAGTTGCACCAAGTCTTCATATGCTGTTGCAATGCATTTTTCAATCAACTATTGATATAATTAACAGATGTCATGGTGCCTTATACCAAAAAATGTAAAAGCAATTGTTATTATGAAACATACCTTTGACAATTGTGAGCAAGGCATTGGCTTGATTAGTAAGAGCCAACTCAAGATTTACATATCTTTTCCAGTCTTTAGAAAAATCAATAATATCAGCAACAACCGAAAGAATTGATAATGACAAGTAACCAGAGTTGTTCTCGTTCCCTTTTGGATTCATAACAATCTGCCTGAAAAACAACATCGAAAACATTTAAAAAAAAAGCGTAAAAAACATGACAATGATGTTGAAGTATGTGTATGTAGTAAACTGGAATTCACTCGAGCACCAACCATGGATAGCCACTCATGAAAAAACTCTCCGAGTACATCTGAGAATCACATTTAGAGAAGTTCTTAATCGTCCATGTGAATTGCTCAATCGTCCATGGGGACCATGGCTCCATCTCAGCAGCCTAACAGCTTCAACTCCAACACCGTTGAGAAAGAATTATATTAATTTATAAAGTACTAAGATCAATCCTTTAATGTATCAACATGATCCTTGTATTTTAATATTCAAATGTAAACCTTATCAATATGCATCATTTTGATCACTTCCTATATAACTTAGGGGGTGGTTTTGTAGTTTTTTTTTCTTAGGGGGCCAAAATCGCAACTTCGTGAAAGTTAGGAGGCGAAAACTGCTATTAAGCCTATTATAAAATCAACATTGCCAAACAGTTGGATATATACATCAACAATATAGAAGATAGTACCTAAGGCTATGGCAATTCTTCGAGAAAGAATTGCTGCAAGAAAAAAAATATGAAATTAGAAATTGAAGAGGAGATGGAAAAATATGCATAAACATGTGTTCAAGAGATACCCTTTAGAGGGGAAGGAGTGGGCGTTGTGACAATGTGAAGTAAAACACATATATATTATATAAGATATAAGTAGTGCATGTGCAACTCCAAAAGTCTACCACCTTTTCAAGTACCTTTTTCATTTGTTGTTATTATCTATTTAACTACCATCAATTTAACGTTCAATAGTATTTTTTTAAGAATATTAGAGGAACTTAAAAGTTGATTTATGAAAACGGGTCTCATTATCAATAGTATTTGGATGAAATAAGGGACTTTTTTTGTGTGTTTGTTTCAGATTTTAATAAAATCCATTTTATTAAAAAAACATTTTTAGGCCCCAATTGTTTGAGATTTTATTTATAAAAAAATAACTTTTGTCATTTTTAAGTGTTTGTTTATGATTTTTAGAAAAAATATTTATTTAGACTTAAAAGGAAAAGCTTATTAGCTTTTTTCAAAATCAATTATTTTCAATTATAAGGAGGTAACACATGAACTAATTAAAAAAATGTTTTTTTTTAAAATCACTTTTTTTGTAGTAAGCAAACACAAATAACTTCTTATTTTTTTAAATAATCTCTAGATTTTTCTAACACAAAATCGATTATTTTAAAGCTGAAACAAACACACCCTTAACATCAAAATGAAAAGTCATTCTTAGTAGTTTTTCCATTTTTTTTTAAAAAACAAGGAATTCAAGTGTTAAAACTTCAAATCTTCAAAAATGAATTTTATGATAGAAAACAAAACTAAATAGATTCAGATTTTTTTTTAAATTTCTAAAAAAATCTCTAGATTCTTTAACCTAAAATCTTTTGAAGGTAGTTTTGTCGTTTATTGCTCATGTGATCATAAACTCATTAAGCACGTGGAAAGAAACATTAAAAAAATGCAAAAATAAAGAAGAATATTTTATTCATTTTAGTTTATGGTTTTCGAATTTAATTTCATGCGCCTTTGAAGTGCTGATTCAAGTGTAGTGTGCATGTGGGAAATAAGTCATTAGTTTAAGTTTTGTTATTCAAGATACTTGGAATTCAACAAGTCAATAATCAATCCCATTTGGATCGGTTTGAAAGCTCACGCATAGTTGCTTATTTACTCAATGATGGCACAAGAATGGTGGTGTTTTCAATCAACATTTCTATTTTGTTATTTCTTTATTTTAATAAATATTTGTAAGGCTAGTAATATGCCATTTAAATTAGGATTTAATTTATGAGTTTTATTTGAATTAATTAGGGACCATTGAGTTCATTAGAGAAAAAACTCTATAAATTGTAAGTTTCTCTATGAAATAAAAAAAAAAAGTAGAATTATGATGAAAATTAGACTATGTGTATTTTGAGTGAGAGTTTTCTCCTCATTAGCATTATTTCTTGGAGTAGAAGTGATCATGACACCTTCTTTACCATCCCTAATCCCCAAATTCATCCTTTTATTTTACCTTTTTATTTATATACTCTTTGGTTCTCTATCAATTGTGATCCTACTCAACTAAGGGATTAATTTCTAAAGTTACACACATTGTTACCAGTTCAAAAATAACAAAAACAGTGTCTCACTATAAATCTTTCTATCTAAATGAAAGAAATAAAAAATTAATAAGTATTTTTTTTGTTAACCCTTTGCTTTCATAGGTAAAGTTTGGCAGTCATGTAAATAAAGTACGACAAAGAATTGTACTACTTAATAATGGAATGGTTCGTCCTTTGATAAAACTTATTAATCACTTGGTTTTTTTAGGGGAAAAACTTTTTGTTTGGTTTGATTTTGGCCTTTTAGAATTTTCAAGGATTAATTTACACCATTACATAAATCAACTCCAAAATTAAATATTAATTCACATGTATCATTTCTTCTTAAGGTTCTCACATGTATCTTTTTCTTTCTTGAATCTTTTTTTTTTTTTTTTTTCGGGGGTTGTTA
>Ga0228711_1003809_pt1 | contig 23401 bp, 24 predicted proteins | sample MedpolnodulmetaG_2_FD_177996 | JGI IMG/M metagenome (GOLD analysis project Ga0228711, IMG submission 177996) | Root nodule microbial communities from Medicago polymorpha collected in Santa Monica, California, United States - brown nodules | ecosystem: Host-associated > Plants > Roots > Nodule...
CAAGCAATTATACAGGTTCCTTCCACAAACCGGAAGTAGTCCTGTCCCCCTTGCACTTCCAAGGAGAGTTCCACTAAAATGTAATGTCAAATTACAAGTTGCTCAATCACACAAGAAAGAGACATCTCCTTGCTCAAGGACAACTCCAAGAGACTTTTATGCTCAATCACACCTGAAAGAGACCTCTATGCTCAAGGACAACTCCAAGAGACTTCCTTTGCTCACAACTGAAAGAGACTTATCTTAACAATTACAAAGAATTGAATAAGGTTTTGAATACTTGATATACAATCAGAGGTATTCATAATACAATAGGAAACATAACAGACTCTGTTTTTCTAGACACTTAAAAATTCTAAGATATGAACAATTGAAAGAATTCTCTAAGTTGTTGATGTTTTGTTTACGATGTTTTGCACAGAGAGTGTTGGCATTTTTGCTTGTATATGTCTATTATTATTCTCTAAGTCTTCATCCCTATTTATAGAGGATTTGAGAGACGTTGAGAATTTAGCCGTTACATCAATTTGTCTTGCTTGAAGCTTTGATTCTTCACCATTGATCTTTTGCCTGATTTGATATTTGTCATGTGAAGAACTAATTTCAAATCCATTCCACTTGGAACGTAACAAAGTCTGCAGCAATGTTACTGTTAATCTTGTCTTGATATAGAGACAACGTTGCAGAGATGGTGGTTGCAGAGTTCGTGGTTGTACACTTCGTACATCGTACTATGTCAACTCTGGTGAAGTAGCTTCTGGTGAGATGCTTCTGATGACCATTGCTTCTGATGACCTTACTTCTGATGACGTGTCTTCAGGAGCTCTTCTTCAGACTCGTTTCTTCAGATGCATTTCTTCAGATGCATTCTTCCAGACACTTTACACTTCAAATAAAATTCCTTTGCTCTTGAACTTGTTCAATCAGAATCTTTGTGAATAGTACTTTGATTTTGGATCCTGTACACTTGAAAAAATTATTTAGCATATCCAATTGATGATTTTTAATACCTTGTTATTATCAAAACTCAAGAGGTGATCTAAGAAAGACCCTTTGTTCCAACAATGAAAACAGGGATTCCCATGACATTTAAGCGAATCTCTATACAGGTGAATGGTCTCAAGCCAAGTTCTTCTCTAGTCTTTCCTTCAAGAGTAGGATCAATCAGAACCTTTTCATGCTGTTCCAACCTAGCATCATGTAAGTCATAAATTTCAGTCCTGACCCAGAAATACTTGACCAGGTTTGCATATGTAGGTCCATTCAGCATCTTGAAGTATCCATTTAAGTCCTGATAGTTAACAAAGTTTCTGAGTTCACAACCATGATGTGCTAAGGAGATCAATCAATTGGATTTTCCACTTGAACTGTTAACTGCCATCCTTCTAGTTTCATAGTTCTTCCTTTAATCTGAAGTGATTCTCTAGTAGCTACTTGCATGGATGTTTCTTGATTCGAACTTGTAGATGCCATTGAGACGGATGAAGGTTTTAGGGTTCTAAGGTTTTGATTTTGAAAATGGCGAGAGATTTTTCAGAGAAAGGTGTAAATCAGAAAGTGTAAGTTGTGAAGTGAGAAGTGCATGTTTTTGTCTAAGTGTTTTTAGCAAAAATGATAGCAATTCAGAAGGGGACAAACAAACACAACATTAATGACACAGGGGGCGCTAGATAGTACATTCAAAGTATAAATTCATCATTGCCCTCTTACGTTATACAACAATACACTTAAGGCATGTCAGAGTTTCTCAGAGTAACTTCCAAGTTAGTGGGACAGATGTTACCAAAAAGTAACTTCCAACGTTTCCACTAACTCTGCTATTTAGAGGCAAACAGTTCAGCTTCTGAAGTTCAGATGCTGCATCATCTTCAGAAGCACATTTTCCTCAGAATCTCAGTGAAGAGCTTCTGATGGACTATAGCTTCTGAATGACTTTAGAACCTAACTTCTTATTCAGAGACAAGCAAATTTAATCAGACACAAAGTGCATGTTCAAATTTTTCTTTATAAAATCATATCTTTCCACAGTTAAAGGCTTAGTAAATATATCAGCCCATTGATGTTCAGTATCAATGAATTGTATATCTAAAATTCCTTTTAAACATAATCTCTAATAAAGTGGTGTTTGATTTCAATATACTTTGCCCTTGAATGTAGAATTGGATTCTTTGACAAACAAATAGAAGCAATATTATCACAATAAATGGGAATACTATTAGCATTAATCTGATAATCTTCCAACTGATGTTTCATCCAAAGCAGTTGTGTACAACAACTTGCATCTGAGATGTATTCTGCTTCTGCTGTAGACATAACAATAGTTGCTTGTCTTCTGCTAGCCCAGGATATCGGATTCTCACCAAGAAACTGACAGTTTCCACTGGTCATCGGCATAATCAGCATCATAAAATCCAACCAACTTATAATCCAAGGATTTCCTATAAAGAAGTCCAAGATTAGTTGTTCCTTTCAAATACCTGAAGATTCTCTTAACAGCAGTTAAATGAGATTCTCTAGGATCTGACTGGAATCTTGCACACAAGCATACACTGAATAAAATATATGGCCTCAATGCAGTGAGATATAACAAAGAACCAATCATACCTTTATACAGCTTTTGATCTACCTTTCATCCAGTATCTTCTTTGCTTAAGGTGCAAGTTGGATGCATTGGAGTGTTCATCACTTTACAATCTTCCAGCTTGAAATTCTTCAGAAGCTCTTTAGTATACTTTGTTTGATGAACATATACTCCATCTTTGTACTGATTGATTTGAATTCCAAGGAAGAACTTCAATTCTCCCATCATGCTCATTTCATTAATCATGCATTAACTTAGAGAATTCCTTGCAAAGAGATGCATTAGTAGAACCAAATATTATATCATCAACATATATCTGCACAACAAGAATGTCTTTCTCAAGTGTCCTTCTGAAGAGTGTTGTATCAACCTGACCTCTTTTAAAGTCATTTTTAATCAAGAAATTACATAGTCTATCATCCCAAGTTTTAGGAGCTTGTTTGAGACCATATAGTGATTTATTAAGTTTATAAACATGGTCAGGATGCTACAAATCCTCAAAACCATGAGGTTGCTTGACAAACACTTCTTCTGATATCACTCCAATGAGAAATGCACTCTTTACATCCATTTGATATAATATCATGCCATGATTTACTGCATAGGATAGAAATAACCTGATTGCTTCCAATCTTGCAACTAGAGCAAATGTTTCAGTATAATCAATGTTTTCTTGTTGACTGTAACCTTGAGCAACAAGTCTAGGTTTTTTTCTGACTACTTCACCTTGTTCGTTCAACTTGTTTCTGAATACCCATTTTGTTCCAATAATGTTCTTCTACTGAGGTTTGGGTACCAGATCCCACACATCATTCCTTTGAAACTGATTTAGCTCTTCTTCCATAGCTAATATCCATCCATCATCTGATAGTGCTTCATCAACTGTAGTAGGTTCTTTTACTGATAAAAATCATATCATAGACTCTTCTTGTTTGAAATATGATCATGATGTTCTAGAACTTTCTTTCTTTCCAATGATTTGTTCATCAGGATGTGAAGACTTGTATTTGAATGTATTCTTGGATTTATTAGCTTGCTGAGAACCATCTTGAGCTTCATCAGAAGCTACTTCATCTTGAGCTTCTGGAGTGGGTTCAGCTTCTGGACTTTCTCCAGATTTAGGAGTCTGATCAGTTTCTGAAGTATCTTCAGGCACCTACATATCTACAACATTTTCACCTTGCTCTGGAGTTTCATTTCCAGGCTCTTTGTCATCAAATTTAACGTGCATTGATTCTTCAAAACAGTGTGTCTCTGAATTATACACTTTTTATGCCTTTGACCTTTCAAAGTAACCTAAAAAGATTCCTCTTTGGGCCTTGACATCAAATTTCTTTAGGTAGAGCTTGTTATTTAGAATGTAACAGGTACATCCAAATTGATGAAAGTAAGAGATATTGGGTCTTCTTCCCCTAAAGAGTTTATATGTTGTTTTCTCCAAGATAGGTATGATATAGATTCTATTTTGGATATAACATGCTGTATTCATTGCTTCTGCCCAGAAATGTTTAGCCAAATTATTTTCATGAATGATGGTTCTTGCCATTTCTTGTAAAGTTCTATTCTTTCTTTCTACAACCCCATTTTGCTGTGGAGTTCTAGGAGAAGAAAATTCATGGATATTTCCATGGTTTTCGCAAAAAGCTTCAAATGGCTCATTTTCAAATTCTCCACCATGATCACTTCTTACTTTTAAAATCTTCAATTCTTTTTCAGACAGTATTTGAGTCCAGACGTTATTGAATACATCATAAAAATTATCCTTACTTCTTAGGAATTTAACCCAAGTCCATCTGCTGTAATCATCAACAATGACTAAACCATATTTACTTCCATATAAGGATGCAGTGGTAATTGGTCCAAACAAATTAATATGAAGTAATTCTAAGGGTCTGGAGGTTGAGACAATGTCTTTAGTTTTAAAAGATGATTTTACAATCTTCCCTTTCTGGCATGCACCACAAAGTGCATTTGAATGATAGTCAATGTTAAGTAAGCCCCTAACAAGTTGTAACTTGGTAAGCTTAGAGATTAAACTCCAGCTAGCATGTCGCAACCTTCTGTGCCATACCCATTTCTTATCATTCACTGATAGAAGGCAAATTACCATCTGATCAACCAGTTCAGAGAAGTTAATTTTATAGACATTCTTTATCCTCTTTCCCTTGAATACTATGGAGTTGTCAACCGCTGTCTAGGTACCATGATTTTTGCTTTTCCTTTGCTCTTAGACATATCTTCAGTGCTAACAATTTAAGATTTAGGTACCCATTGTTTTATGGGTCCTTTGAGGTTAGTACTAGAAGTTTTACTCTTCACTTCTTGTACCTTGTGCAGTGAGTTTGATAGCTTCTGATTAACCAGTACCTTAGGTTTAGCACTTTTTGGTTTTGATTCTCAGGAAGCAACAACTGTTTTGTGATTCTGAAACTTAGACTTTAAGATACCAGACTCTGGTTTCAACAGACTCTGAGGAACAGGTTATGATCTCTTTAGAATCTTGATCTTTGAAGTTTTAGAATCAGAGTTTGTCATTGCTTAGGCTTACAGTTCTTTGGCTTTGAAGTATTGTTAGCACCGTCAGGTACAAAGAAGGTTTTCAACCCTTCCTTGATGCATTCACAACATGATTTGAGACTGATTTCATTAGGTTTTCGTTCTGAAAATCCAATCCCTTTACCATTTATTCTGTAAATGCTATCAATCATAGAAGCCACTTTGCTTCTATCAATACCAGACATAATAAAATCTTCAAGAGAAATTTCATGTTTACTTAAAGGTTTTCCATTACACTTTTCTTGTAATAGTTAACTTGATTTGAATTTAAAACCTTGCTTGCATAGTAAATTGCATGGAAAAATTTGTTCTTTCGTTGGCCTAGGACTACACCAACAACATAATCACTTGTATCACACATAAGTTCAAAAGGTAAATCCCAATCAGGTGCAATGATTATTGGTGCAGTCACCAACTTGGTTTTAATAAAAAAAAAAAAGCATTTAAACATTCAGAATCAAAATTAGAATCATTTTCTTTGACTAAAAGGTTACAAAGGGGCTTGGAAATTTTTGAAAAATCTTTTATGAAACGCCGATAAAAACCAGCATGCCCTAAGAAACTCCTCACCCCTTTAACATTAACAGGAGGGGGAAATTTCTCTATAACCTCTATCTTTGCATGGTCCACCTCTTTGCCTTTAGCACTTATTTTATGCCCCAAAACTATACCTTCAGTTACCATGAAATGGCATTTTTCCGAATTTAAAATAAGGTTAGTTTCGGTGCATCGTTTAAGGACAACATCTAGGTGAAACAAGCATTGATCAAAAGACTTACCAATCACAGAGAAGTCATCCATAAATACCTTAATGTTCTTCTCTATCATATCGGAGAAGATGGAGAGCATACACCTTTGAAAGGTTGCCGACGCATTACACAGCCCAAAGGGCATTCTCCTATAAGCAAACACACCAAAAGGACCAGTGAAGGCAGTCTTCTCTTGGTCTTCTGGAGCCACCGCAGTCTAATTATACCCCGAATACCCATCCAAAAAGCAATAAAAAGCTTGGCCAACCAACCTCTCTATCATTTGATCCATGAATGGTAACGGAAAGTGGTCTTTCCTTGTTGCGGTATTTCACCTCTGGTAATCTATGCACATTCTCCACCTAGTGACGGTACGGGTGGGTATCAATTCATTTTTTTCATTAGCCACCCCCGTTAATCCTCCTTTCTTAGGCACTACATGAACAGGACTCACCCAATAACTATCAGAGATAGGGTAAATCATACCTGCCTCCAGTAAATTTAGCACCTCTTTCTTGACCACTTCCTTCATTGTTGGGTTTAGTCTTCTTTGAGGTTGAACAACAGGTTTGTATTCAGCCTCCATGTGTATCTTGTGCATGCAATAAGCTGGACTAATACCCTTCAAATAAGAAATGTTCCATCCCAAAGCTCCTTGATTGTCCCTTAACACCCTCATTAGTTTCTCTTCTTCTAAAGGTATCAAGGTGTTGCTGATGATTGTTGGCTTTGAAGCATCCTTGCTAAGAAAAACATACTTCAAGTGAGAAGGAAGTTCTTTCAATTCTGGATTTTTCTCTCCTTCTCCACTCAAGGTTGGCGCCCCCATAGACTTTCCACCAAGTATCTCTTAAATTTTTACCGGTTCCACCTCTTGCTTGCTTGCCTCAAGTTGCTTGATACATTCCTTAACCTCTAGATCTTCATCATGTTCACAACTTTCTATAGAATTAACAATTTCTCTTTCCATAGGTTGTGTTGGTTGAGGCTCACAAGAATTGTCTTCAACTATTTCTTCAACAACACAACTCGGTAACATTGAGGATTTTCAGTTCGGTGTTTCATGGCTTCAAAGATATTGAAAACCACTTGCTCATTTTGGAACCTCAACATAAGCTCACCCATTTCAACATCAATCAAAGCACGGCCTGTTGCAAGGAAGGGTCTTCCTAGAATGAGTGGCATGTCTTCATCTTCAGCCATATCCAAGATCATAAAATCATTAGGAAAGACTAGCTCATTCACTATTACTAGCACATCTTTAAGCACACCGAAAGGATAAAAGATTCACCGATCAGCAAGAGTGAGGGTCATTCTTGTTGGTTTGGGCTCACCGCATCCTAGCTTCTTCATCATTGAAAGGGGCATCAAGTTGATACTTGCCCCTAAGTCACATAGAGCTCTACCAATATCTACCTTCCCAATGGAACAAGGGATAGTAAAGGCACGTAGATCTTTTAGCTTTGGTGGAAGTTTCTTTTGGAGAATGGCACTACAATTTTCTGAAAGAGTGATGTTTTCATCATCTTTTGGTCTCTTTGTTCCAGTCAACAATTCCTTCATGAACTTAACATAAACAGGCATTTGATCAAGAGCTTCACCGAAAGGAATATTAACATGAAGTTGTGAGAAAAGTTCCATGAACTACTTGAATTGACCTTCCTCCTTCTTCTTCTTTTCAGCTAAATGGGGATAAGGAAGCTTCACATAAGATGGAATAACTTGTGGTTTATCTTCATCTTTCAACAATTTGCTCTTAGACTTCTTCAAGATTGAATCAGCATCTATCAATTTCTCACTTTTTTCTCCCTCTATTTTTTCCCTCCTTTCATTTTCAACTACACCATGATCGCTCTCATTTTCAACTACAACCTTAACATTATTTTCAACTTCACCATTTTTATCTACCTCCACCACTACTTCTTCAACTTTCTTTGGAACTTTTGGAGCTAAAGGAGTTAGAACCTTTTTACTCCTTAACTCGATAGCATTACAACTCTCATTCTTAGGGTTTTCTTTAGTGTTACCTGAGAATCCCCCTTTGTTTTGTTCCGCTATTTGCTTTGCCATCTACCCAATTTGGGTTTCAAGCATCTTTCTTAAGGCTTCATTGTTCTTTCTTTCAGCTCCTTGACTCTTTTTTATTTCTTCAAAGTTACCTTGATTCATCTTCATGAAGTTGATCATAGTTTCCTCAATAGCTGAAGGCTTTCTTGGATGTTGTTGTTGAGGGTTTGGCAGCAGAGGGTTCAATGTGTTGTTGTTTGAGTAGATAAGATTATGGTGTTTGTTAAAGCCTGGATTGTAGTAAGTATTTGGCTTTTGATAGTTACTCACATAGTTGGCTTCCTCACTAAACCCTTCAGGTACACACTCACCATTTGCATGTCCCTCACCACATAAATCACACCTGATTGCAGCTACTTGTTGTTGTTTGTTGGCCATAGTGAACCCATGAAACTCTTTAGTTAGAGTCTCTAGTTGCTTGTTCATGGCTGCTTGGTTGGCTAAGATTGCAGTGTGGTCACTCACCCCGAACACGCCCCTTTTCTTCTTTTCCGCATCAACACGGTATTCGTTGCTAGCCATGTTCTCTATTAGGGTTTGAACTTTATGGTCGGTTTTACTTTTAAGACTACCACCAGCTGAAGCATCTAAGAACATTCTAAGGTTATGTGTCAACCCCTCAGTAAAGATTTGGAGATATTGTTTGTTAGAGAACTCATGGTTAAGACACCTCTTTAGAAGCAAATTAAATCGCTCCCAAGCATCATATAGTGACTCACTCTCCCCTTGCCTAAAGTTTGAAATCTCATGTTTCTTATCCCAATATTTGGACATAGTAAAGTACTTCTTTAAGAACCTAAGTTCTAACTCTTCCCATGTTTGAATGGTTCCACTGGGTAAAGATAACAACCAATATTTGGCTCTACTAGTCAAGGTGAAAGGAAACAACCTGAGTTTCTTTTGGCTTTCAGTCACTGTGGCTGGGGGTACACAAAACTCACAAGTTTCAGCAAAATGGCTCAAGTGTTCATGAGGACTCATAGCATCAGTCCCGTCAAAAGCTTACAGGGTTTGTAGGTTAAAAGGTACGAGTTAGGCGACCACGGTGGTTTGCTAGCCCATAATCTCCCAACTTCGGCCTCGGTGGTGGATCAACATCTCCCATTGTACTTGTTTTAGGAGAAGAAACTATTTCAGCTTCAGTAAGTGTCGGATCTGGTATCGGCACTCGTGCACTCGGTGGAACTGACTTTGACAATCGGACCGCTTTCCGATTGGCTCTTGCAGTCCTTTCTATTTCAGGATCGTATTGTAGATCTTCTGAACTCTGCTACCTTGCATAAACAACAAAATACCTTAGTAGCACTGCACGATACAAAAATTTAATGAATAATGAAACAAAGAAAAATTTTAAATAAAAAATAAATTGCAAAAATCCTAAATTATAACGCAGTTGCCTTCTTGAAATAAATCAACAGTCCCCGGCAGCGGCGCCAAAAACTTGATAGGCAATTGGCAAGTGTACCAAAAACTATCAAAGTAGTAAAAATATCATTCCCACAAGGACTATTTTTAATCTCAAGAATTCAAGTATGTTATGAAATAGGATGTATAAAAGTTATTTTGTTTTGCCACTAGGTAGTAGATTGATTTGATTGCATAAAAGTAAAGACAAAAAATAAAGATTGGTTATAAGAATAAGAGAGAGATGAGGTTAGGTCTTTCGATTCATCAATGTTCCCCTAATTGGTATACTGCACCTATTCTTATGAATGATTCTCTAGTTCCACGATAATTAACAAAATAGTCCTAATCAATCCCTTGAGTTAGGACCCTCTTCTCAAACTACAGCCCCTAATTCCTTAGGTGGTCTAATAATCTTTGAAGGTTTAAGCACGTTAACCTAATATCACTAACAAACGATTATCCATTCCTAGACTAACCATGTTTATTAGAACAATTCAATTAGGTCTAAGTCGAAAGCTATGGTCAGTAGTCATTCGTTCTCACTAAATCATGTTTATATTTGATCAGGATATAAAAAGCATTAAGAACAATTGAATTGAATAAAAACTAGATTGTCATTCACAATAAATAGAGTTTCACAGCAACATGGTTCAATTAGGGTTACAAAGAATCATCTCAGACCTAACCTCTAAGAGATTTAGCTACTCATAATGGTGTTTACAAATAACATAATCAATAGAGGAAACAATACATACATGAACTGGTAAAAGAGTGAAGAAATCGCCTTTCTAGCCGTCTTGTAGTCTCAAAACCGCACTTTGCTCTGCTCAAATCGTAACCCTTGTCTTCAGAATAGACTTCAGCTTAAATAGGCACATAATTTCGCCCAAAATCGTGTCACGTTTTAAGTAAATCGTGACACGTTTCCTTTACATAACAAAAAGCTGAAATTAGGGTTTCCTCAAATCGTGTCACAAATTGGCCATCGTGACACGTTTTCTTCAATGTCGAGAGCATGTTTTGGTCATCTCAAATCGTGTCACGCTTTCAACCAATCGTGACACGTTTTGCTTCTTTGCATATTTCTTCAGCTTTCTGCTTTTCTTGCTGCATAAGTTGCCTTGTAAACTCCAAATTGTGATCAAATTACATATAAAATTACATAATGACGAGATGTCATCAGGTATTACATGCCCACCAGCTTCCGCTTGGTTCGTCCCCGAACCACACCGTACTGGGATAGGTCTGCTTTGATACCATTTGTAACATCCCAGACGACTTTAAGTATTGTCGACTGACCCTACAAACCAACACGAGTCTTTTCAGCGTGTTTTGTCCTCACTCGCACGCTTACCGGGAAACTTCTCGGTAGGTCACCCATCCAACGCCTACTCCAAGTCAAGCACGCTTAACTGTGGAGTTCTTATGGAATGGGCTACCAAAAAGAAGATGCATCTTGTTGATATAGGTAGTACCAAACAATTCTTATAAGTCTTCCTTCAACCATGCAGTCCCATACATGCACGGCCTCAGGAACCCTCTCACTCCGGTGTGATTCGGTTCCTCTAGAAGCTGTCGGGAGCCGCTCATTGTCGTGCCTTGTGCACCGGCGACCACTCCCCGTCCTCGTCAGCCTTGGGTATTACAACATCATAAGAAGCTGTTCACCAGAAGCAGTTCATCAGAAGCTGACATCATTAGAAGCTGGAGAATGGAATATTCAAGTTGTTAAATGTTGTTATTCTCATGCCTGGGATTGCATTGAATAGGTGATGACCTGAAAATGTATTTATAAGTGGGGGCAACCTTCACCTCACAAGCCGGTTTTGTGGGGTTGTGTTCCTCTAAAGAATTTTACCACCTAAACCGTACATATGGGGGTAACAATCTAAATTATAAACGAAGAAAAGTATATGAAATAGAAATGATTAAAATGACAATGAAGTAATAAGATAACATGGGCTTGTGTGCTGAGCCTGACACAAAGAGGTCCCTATGCAGTTGGGGGGGTGTTACAACAAACAAGCTCACATTTCCTTTAACCCCATGGGGACATATGCAAAAAGGACAGTATGGAGCATCTCTCCCATTCTTATTTCATTTACTTGTCTCCCTCACGTAATATCCCTATTTAATAACTTGCCTAGCCCAATACCTTTCTCAAACACTTTTATCCTCTTCAACTTCCAACACCAACTGACACATTCTCTCAACAACCTAATCTCTCTTTCATGGCTACCCTTTTCTCTCTGTCGTCCATCACTTGTCTAAGCTGAGAAAGAAAGAAAAAAAAATCACATTTTAATTTTTTTTGCATTATTTTTTTCTATTCACTTTATATAAGAGCTTCCTATACCTAAGTAGCTAGCTAGATTCTAGGTAGTGTATTTCTCGGCAACATTCTCTAGACTCTTTCACTTACATTGAAGATATTAGAAGCTAAACAACAAAAATTATTTCTGACATACCTATACCTACCTCAAAAACCTTAACAATGTCTAGCAGAAGATCTCGTTCAAGACAATCCGGTGTTTCCACTGAGATCTCTGATGCTCAAATTAATGATCTCGTCACCAAGTTACAACAACTTGTCCCTGAACTGGCAAGGCGTTCCCACAAGGTATATTAATTTTCTTTCCTTTTCTGTATTCTCTCTTTTACACATAAATGTGAAAGAGATCATGTAAATGTGTGTTTAAATTTGGAGTAGCTGATAAAATGGAAACTGATACCCTAAACACATAAAATTGATTTCTAAATGATATGGATTGATATTTTTTTTCTTTTTTCAATTGATTATAATATGAAGTTAAAATTTTTAGTTTTTGGCTTTAAACATAATTTTTACAATTAAATTTATTTTTGAAGGACACAATTAAATATATTTTTCAACTCAATTTATGTAATTAAAATCATATTCAACTCATTTTTAACTAATTAAAATCTAATTTCACAAATTTATTTAATTCAAAATCAATGGTTATCCCTGTAGAACTAGACACACACTACATCATTTTAAGACTTTAAATTATAATTATTGTCATTTTGATTATTAGAATTAATTAAATTTTATAATGATCTTTAATTTTTTCTGGTTCCTACATAATAATTTCATGAACTCAATTGACTGATCTATTTACTAAAAAATAATTTAACTTTTCAAAGTAATATTACAATATTTATATTGTAGAGACGAAATTAATGATATATATTCCAATGTTAGAAACAAAACTGGTGATTTACTCGAAATACAGTATATAACATTTGACTCACAACATATCTTTAACTAGCTCATAGTTCTACTTTTTTTTTAGTTTTAAATAGTTCATTAAAGGTAATCTTCATACACTCTAGTCTAAATCATATCTTCAATTTTTGTTGATAAACATATATTTATTATGTGATGCATACAACTAATCTAGATATTTTACCAAGCTAAATTTTTTTGTTGACAAGAACTAGTCTAAATTAAAGTATCTTAAAATTGTTGTATTCTAGAAAGGGTGTTTATCAAAGAATTAATTATACAAAGGAGTCACATGCATGCACATGACACACACTACACGCATATTTTATGTGTGGCTTTGGTTGGATTAGCTAGATAAGTCATCACGCTTGTGCCCTGAATCCTTAACTCGTTTACCCACAAACTTGTAGGGCTGTGGAATTCGGACATTCCCACTTGCAATGCATATATCATTGTCGAGTATAATATCCAAAGCAACTGAAAATTTGTTGAAAATGACATTAAATTCCATTAACATTTATTATAATGTTTATTATATTGTTTTGTAGGTTTCAGCTGCTAAGGTATTGCAAGAGACTTGCAATTACATCAAAAACTTGCATAGAGAGGTTGATGATCTTAGTGACCGATTGTCACAACTTTTGGACACCATAGACCCTAACAGTGCTCAAGCAGCTATCATTAGGAGCTTACTTATGTGATAGTATGTCTAATAAATTAATCCTAGTGTTTTGTGTCGTCCACATGCCTTTTAATATGTCTCATTAGCTAGCTAGTACTTTATAATATTATCATCAACCTCTCTTATGGGTAACGTTTTCGTTTCATTTTTAAATTTTATAAGACATTAATTCAATAGTGAGATTTAGTCTTAGCCCAACGGTAAGGTTGTTTGTTAATTAGTGTGATATGGAGGTCACGTTTAACAAGTCATGAGCAATGGCCTCCTCAAACTGCACCTAGTGGAAGTCTCATGCACTGACCCCGTCCTTTAGACATTTTGTAACAACTATCATTATATCAATATTATTAATATAATGAATTGATTTCTAATTTGTTTGAGTAATATATGTGAGAATCTATCACATGAATCTGACAAATTATTTACGATTTTGGAGCTGCAATATGTTATAGTTTGATCTTAGCAATTTATATCTTATTGGAGAAACTCAGTGGTTTTTCGTGGACCCATTTAAGGGTCAAATTTGAACCTGACGTATTACATGTGACATTGCCCCCACACCATTTTCGGTTAGTTGTTATTGCCAAGTGCCTACCCGTGATACTTTTGTTGGACCACTATTTACAATTAATAATAATAACTCATGTTGAACCATTGTATGTTTATTTTCTATCACTAGTTACATCTGTACCATATATGTACAAGGATAATAATGATAAGATATACATAGACTAAATGTTTACTAAATACTAAAATTTTACTATCTTTACTTTTTCCCAAAATTTGTCTAAAAAAAGAAATATTAAATTGATATATATTATCCATAGTTGTGAAAAATTGATTATAGGAAGGTTCCTCGTAGGTCACTTACAATAATTTTGAATAAATTTTATTATTATTTTAAAAACAAATATAAAAATATTTAGAAGAAAGGTAAAAATACTTAATCACAAGCAAACTTTAAGGACTCATAACCTAGTTTTTTCATAAGCAAAGAATTTCACTAAGTGTGTAAGGGTACCACTTACATCAAGAAACACCGGAAAAATAGTTAACCTGATTTTCTCTTCTCTAACAATAAACTATCCCAAGATAGCATTTTAATTCGATTAATGGTTGCAATATAGACATCAACCCCCTTCAAAAATAATATTATTGTGTAATGACCATTGTGGCCAATTGCATCCGCTAATAGAATCATGGACGGATCCACCATTAAGCATGGAGTGTCTCTATAGCCACAGCGTAACTTAAAAAAAAAAAAAAAATTAAAAATGAAGAATGTATATTAGAATAGAAGTGAAGGATGAACATTTTTCAAAACAATAGGAAGACTAAAATGTTAGAGGAAGTTGAAATTCTAATTAACAATTGTTAGAATTATACATGGAGTTATGTGTTAGCCTGTATTTTCGAGAGGCTATAATAAATGCAGTCAATGGAGTTTGACTTGAACTTTAGAGGAAAGTTAATATATTCGACATGCCGGTCTAGTCGAAGGTATGGACTTGGAAAGAAATGTTGTTTTGAAGGTCATGGTTCGACAGGCGAAAAGGAGTCGAAAAGAGTTTGGTATTGGATGAAAAAGCCAAGCAACAGTTACTGTCAAAGGATGTTATTTGAAATTTAAATCAAAGAGATGTATGTAGCAGTTATTAGTGGTTATGTTTGACCGTTTCTGTGTAGGTAGTTACTTAGTATAAATATTAGTTTTTCATAGGAAAAACAAGTCACAATTCAACCATACAGAAAACTTACACTCAAATTATCCGCATTTAGAGAGAAACGAGTAACAAGTCAGAATGTATGAATCTGTGTACCAATTTACATTCAATCAATGCAATTTATGTTTATTTCTTTAAATTCCATTGCAATTTACTTTTTTTTTCAAGCAATTTACTTTAATTTCCTGAAGATAATTCGACGGATTTGATCTTTATCAGATTCGACGGTTATATTCATCTTTTACATAAAAATATCAAGAACATTCATCATTTTCTGGAAAATAAGAAGCACAATATGTCCCAAAGATTTACTGGTTGATCTAGCAAGTAACAAACTTTAAACCAGCGGTTGTTTACCAAAAACCACGGTAAACTAATTGGCACACCCAGTGGGACTATTTGTGCTTCTGTTTAGAATTTTTCTTAAAAAATTTGTTTTTTTTTAAAAGTTTGTGATTCTTGTTGTGTATGTTCTTAAGAAGTAAGAGACAACTTCCAGAAATGGTACGTCCTCCAAGTCATAATGATTCACCGTCAAGTCCAATGATTGCATCGATGTCACATGCAACGTTTGATGCGACTACGCAACAAAGCTCACAAGCAACGCCAACTGTTGGCGCAAGTTATACCGAAACAATAGGAACAACAACTCCGCTAATGTTTCATCTACTATTCCTGCATTGGCTTCGACCGTTGTTGCGGCGGCCTAATCTAATGCAAATTTTGGTGGCTAGCCAAATCAAAGTTTATGGGCTTTCGATCCAAAAAACCATATGAACCAGCCATATGGCATGCCTTCATCCTTTATGGTAGGCCTCCATACTAGTCCATCTACTTACTCAGAGAATTTGAACGTAATACGCCCTCAATTTTATCACCCTGGAATGAGCGCTCCTGGTTCAAATCCTCAACAATATTTTACCAATGTTTTCTTAGTGGCTTTAAGGCAGCAAATAGAAGATTGTAACCATGAAATTGTCTATATGTTGACTCAACAAATTAGTATTGTGTTCAATCCTTTAATTCAGGAAACTCATAATAGTTACATAGCATTGTCTGACCAAATTGGGCGAATTGCTGATTTCTTTGCCACTCCTCCTATGCGTAATACGCCAGCACCTCAAAACCAAAACCCTAGGCTTGTTGAAATGCCAATAAGTGGGCCTAATAATGGAGTGAAGGTGAGAAAAACACACGAAGGAGGGGTTGAATTGTGTAAGCTTTTTCTTCTTTTTAAACTAAGTTCAATGTTCAGAGTTTGATAGAGTTCAGATTCAAGAACAAAGTTTATAGTCTAATGCAGCGGATAAGTAGAGAGAGAGACACAAAGCAATTATATAGGTTCCTTCCACAATCCAGAAGTAGTCTTGTCTCCCTTGCACTTCCAAGGAGAGCTAACTAATATCAATATCTGATTACAAATTCTGAAGCACACAAGCAAGAGACTTCAAATACTCAAGCACACAAGCAAGAGATTTCCTATGCTCAAGCACAAAAGCAAGATACTTCTAAACAAACAAAATTACACAGAAAGATGTTTAAGGTTGAACACTTGATATACAATCAGTGGTGTTAACAATACAAATCAGATAAGACTCTTAAGACTCTAGAATTTCTAAGATATGAAAATTGTTAAAAAATTCTAAGTGAAATTTGATATGCAACAATTTCAGCAGAGTTTTGACACTGTAAAAATGTTGTTGAGTCACTTTTAATCTTTAAGTCTTCACTCCTTTATATAGAGATGTGAGAGATACGTTGATGATTTCCAACACATCAAAAAGAGTCGTTGTTGAAGAGTGATCATCACCAATGATTTGTTGCTTGATTTGGTTCTTTTCCTAGGATGGAATAATTTGAAATTCATTCCTTGTTTTGAGAACAACCAGTGTAGACACAACTGTAGCAGTACTATTGCAGCCAAGATAGTGGAGTAGTGGTTGTACAATTGTACTATGTCCTTTTCAGCGCTCTTCAGTAGATAAACATTTGATGCCTTCTAACTCCTCTAAAATAGTCGTTGATCCAGGCTTCTATTCCTTCTGCAATCATGAGTCTTCAGAATAACAAACTTTAACTAAATGCAGCTTCTTGACTTCAGACTCTGATGATCTTCAGACTCTGGATGACGTTAGACTTAGGCAGTCAGCTTCTGATGATCTTCACACTCTGGTAGTCTTCATACTCTGTCTTGCAACATAAGCTTCCTTTGCAAATTCCATTGCTCTCTTCTATTCTTCTAGAACCAAAATTTTGATTTAAATTTTTTGTCTATGGTCCTGCACACTTGAATAAATATTAGCATATCCAATTGACTTTTTAATACCTTGTTATCATCAAAACTTAAGGTGGTAATGTTAAACACATTTTGTTCCAACAATCTCCCCTTTTTGATGATGACAAACACTATTATTAATGGTCAATTGTTGTTAATCTAATTAACAAGTTGACTTTAGGGTCTGAGGTTTGTAAACTCCCCCTGAGTCTGATAGTTCTTAAGGTGACGTTTGTAAGCTCCCCTTGAGTTCTATCCAAGTTAATTAAATTCATTTTAAACTTAAAAATCTCACTCATAAATAACTTCACATGAGCATAAAATAAAAAGAGAAGTAAGAAAAACACGAATTATTTCTAAGCAGTATATCATTAGAGCATGGTTGAAATATCAAAGATAATCATTAAGAATCAGAGCATAGCATAATAATCAAAATAGTATCAAAAGCATAACATAAAAATATCATAGAAGAATAGATGCACAAAATAAGAAACATAAACAACAAAAAATAAGGTGTGCAATCTAAGGTTCTTGTTGTTTCTTCATCATGGCCATCATGTCAGACATCATAGCCATCATGTCAAACATCATAGCCTTGAGCTTTTTGATTTGCTCCCTGCTCTTCTTTCATTTCAACAAGTTGTCTTCTTAAAGATTCAGATACCAACTTCTGTTCAAACAGCTCTTCCTGAAGTTTCTCAACTTTCTTTTCTTCTTAAGGGTCTTTCATCTTCATCTCCCTAAGAACTGGTATTTGAGGCTTGATATATACTTGAGTTAACCAGGAAGTATCAAGACCTTCTTTGACAGACTGAGTTATCAAAGTAGAAAGATCTAAATAGAATGGATATTCTGAGAGATATATCTTGTTCCTTTTGACTTCCACTGATTCCATACTCCTGATAACTTCTCTGAACTAGTTATTCAGGGCTTCATTCTAAGCTTCCACTGATAGTCTTTATAGATCATAGAAGACTCTATCCAACACTTCTCTTAATGCAATCCATTTGCCTTCATAATTTTCTGAGTGAATTGGATTATTCCTTGATTTGACAAGCTGCATCAGATCCTTAAATATGTTTTCACATACCTCTCTCAGAACAATAGATTGGAGTAGAATGGTAGGAGGTGGTGAAACTTTGATTGGTTGAGGTGTAGGAGGTGTGGGTAAGTCTTGGTTAGTTTGTGATGTGGAGCCTGAGGGTGAGTCTGGATTTATGTAAACATAAATAACAGGTATATTCTCATCCTCAGAATCAGATAGTTCCATGTTATCATATGCACTATTGACAGAGGCTTGATTTGTAGTTGGCTCAAGGATAGATAAAGATTGTTTGTTGAGTAATGTTGCAAAGTCATTTTGTAAGGTATTATCAGGTTTAACAGCATTAGCAGGTTGAGGCGCAATGGCTTGATCTTCTGATACTAAAGATGATGTATCAGAGACTGTCAAGTTTTCTGATTCAACCTGTTCAGAAGAGGTTATCTCAAAATGAGAATCTAAGGGTGAGTCTGGCTTGAAATCAGGATTGTCGCGGTGATTTTCGGATATTAAGCTATTGATTAGCGTTGACTCAAAAAATTAGGATTCGCGGATATTTAATCATATACTCCCATGCATTCATCTTTAATCCTTTGGAATTTAAGCTCTCCAACCTTAGAAAAGGACATGCATCCATTTTCACATGAGTGATTTCTTTAACCCTTGTTGGTTCAGACTTCGGGAAAAAATCAACACTCCTCACTTGTGGATTTTCTTCCACTACAACCTCGTGACACTCAATCTCCATCTGAACCAACTTCTTTTGAGACTCATATGATTTCTCAACAAGATCACTGTACCGAACATCAACCTTCTCAAATGAAACTTGATTTGACATCAAGAAATCATCTAAAATATTTCTGTCATTTATAATTTTGTTTATCCCCGGAAGTGGCGCCAAAAACATGATAGATATTTAGCAAGTGTAATAAAAACTATTGAAGTAATAAAATTAAGTTCGTTTCCACAAGGATCGTGTTAATCTCACGTAAACAATAGCGTTATGAAATAGGATGTGTAAATTTTATTTTAGTGCCCGAGGCCGTAGGTTTGTTGTGCATAAAAAGTAAATAGCAGAAAATAAAGTTGTTTAGAAAAGATATAGAGAGATGAGGCTAGGTCTTTCGAATCCTTTAAGTTCCTCTTATTGGTACACTGCACCTATTTCTCATGAATATTTCTCTAGTTTTACGATGATTAACTAAAATTGCCATAATCAATCCCTTGGCTTAGGACCCTCTTCTCAGATTACAGTCTCTAATTCCTTAGGTGATCTAATATTCTTTGAAGGTTTGAAGAACGTTAACCTAATATCACAAATAAACGATTATTCATTCCTAGACTAACCCTGTTTATTTGAACAATTCAATTAGGTCTAAGTTTAAAGCTATGGTCAGTAGTCATTCATTCTCACGAAATCATGTTTATATTTGATCAAGATATAAAAAGCATTAAGAACAATTGAATTGAATAAAAATAGATGAATATTCACAATAATTAGGGTTTCACAACAACATGGTTCAATTAGGGTTACATCAGAATCATCTCAGACTTAATCTCTACGAGATTTAACTACACATGGTAACTAAAAACAAGATATAAAAGATAAAAACATACCCTAGAAAATCAAGGAGAAGATAGATTCTCTCCCGAAGCTCCAAAGTAGCCTTCCTCTTGAACTGCTTCAGTTCTGAACGAGAAATTCTGAATGAGGAAGGCTGATATTTATAGTGAGAGTTTCTACTTGGCTTTGGGCTAAAACTGCGGGCTTTACCCAAAATAAAAGCAAGAAAAGACGCTCGTTGTAACACCCTAAAATCCCAAAATGTATTTCCTAAAATAAAATACAATAATTAATTAAACATGCAAGGGTGTCACACATCTTCTTCATTTCAAAAACACTTCATTTAAATTTTAAACGTCGCAGCGGAATAATTTTAAAATATCGAAAAAAATATTCACATTTATAATTCCACATCTAAACTGAATTGAAAAGAATTCTAAAGCCTAGTCTAAAATAAAATAAATCTCTAATCCCTAGTGTCACAGATCAGAGCATCGACTCAATAAAGACTCCCAAAAGCGATAAGTACATGAGTAGACTTCAAAGCCATCCTCAGAGACTCACTGCTACTAAACTTCTTCTTCCTGCAAATCTACACCACAAGAGTGTAGGCGCCCAATCGCCACTAGAGGGTGAGAATTTATCCAACACAAGAATCATATAATTATAATGAATAGAAACAAGGCGTAAAACATATAAGCATCACCAATCATATATAAATAATTCACATCATTTAATAATCATCTTTCATCATTTAATAAACTCAAGCATATCACCATCTTTAAATAAATTAGCTTCAAATATATATATTTATATATAGATAATAAATCGTCAAATATAATACATCGTCAAATATACTACATCTTCGAATATGCTTGACAATGAATGCAATCTCCCTAACTCGACTCTATATGCATGTGGTACCAAAAACTATCACCATCGTCAAATATTTTGGACATCAGACATATGTTACTGATTTTGTCCACACCATCGTCAAATACAACATCGTAAAATAGGACTAACTATGAATGCATGAACACCAAGTAATGACTCGACAATGCACATCTTTATATGACTCGACAAATACACATCTTTAAATAGCATCATCGTCAAATATCACATCTTTATATAACACATCTTTAAATCACACATCATTAAATTGCACATATTTATATAACACATCTTTATATCGACACATCTTCAAATAACACATCATTAAAATATATCATCTCAAACACATTTAGAAAGAGTAGACATAATTTTCATTATAACAATTATTTCTATAATATATTTATTATAACTAATCTATTAGTATTTCTGCGCATAACAGCCTATATGTACACACCGTGTACCCTTGGAATACAAAGTAACACCATGATATAATGTTTTAATAGCCAAAGATTTATATATAAAATCATTTAATAATTAAACTGCTTCTAAATATGAACCTCATAATAGAGTTGCATGTGGGTATATACTCTCTAATACCGAAACAGTGTTAGACAATTCATGATCAAATAAAATAGTAACTCATATAGTAATCGCAGGTCATAAACAAGGGATCGAAAAACATATATATTACACTAGCAACTCGAAGGACATAAACCTATATATTCAATTCATAATTCATCACCTTAAGAAAGTAAATCAACGTTCGAAACCAATATAATTTATGTCTAACAGCTGAATGGGAGAAAAACTTCTGATTTGCTAGTTAGGTTTTCATCAAAACTAAATCATTCAAATAAATTATAATTCTTTCCAAAATTAATATACCATGGAAGGGTTAAAGGGAGTGATTAATCACTTTTACCTATTTATTCAAAACAAAACATAACCGAATTTCAATCATGAATTTAGCACATAAAAATAATGAATTTAGAGACAATAATATACACAACTCACAACAGCAAATTAGAGCATGAATTTATTAAAAGATCATAACAAAAACAATGAAAAACAAACCCTTCACTACCCATATGATCATACAACCCTTCTGATGAATAGAGACTCCCCCCTTACCTCTAGTTTGTCAAATAGATGAGTTTCTACGGTTGAATCTCTCGCTAAACTCTTCTCTCCATGCCTCTTTTCTCCGCAACACTATTTTTCTTTGATCTCTAATATTTGTTTGTTGTAACCCTAATTCTCTTATGGTCTCCTCTGTTTATAACCACCAATTGAGTTTGTTTCTCACTTAATCTTTTTAATAAATTCATATTTTATTTATTTTTATTTTCACAAATAAATTTTAGACACATTAACTATCTGCACTCTCACTTCCCTATTCTCACCAAAAATGCTACTTTCTTTTTAAAAATTACTTTCTCTCATTCTCTTTTTAATCAAATTATTATAATTAATTAAAGCTCTATTTTAATTAAACTACTACCATTATTAGTCCAATGTCTTTATCCCAATTAACTAAAAAAAAAACCCACCCAAACATGCCAAAAACTAATTTAATTCAAATAAAAATAAAAATAATGTTGCACAATCAACATTGCTACTAAAAATAATAATACTATATTATCTAATAAACTAATATTAAAAATTCGGGTGTTACACTCGTGCCCTGCATTTTCAAATGTGCTAGGCATATTGTTCATGTGTTAGGCACATTGTTCATGTGCTATGTGATAGGCGCATGAGGTCTTTCCTGGGTCCAAATTCTTCAATTTTCCATCATTTTAGGTCTTCGTCTTCAAATAACTTGACTTAGGACTAGGGAACATAATTCCTTCCTATTTAAAGTCTCCTAAGACCTCTTGAATCTTCATTCTTGTCTTCCCAAGGTCTTGACAATTCTTCATCTTTCTTGCTGTTTAAGCTTGCTTGTGAACTCCAAATATCATGAATTTACATTAGAAACTACGTAATGACAAGATGTCATCAAATCCTAACCATTGCTTACTTTTCTGCAACCAAAACAGGTAAATTCGCTCTGTTGCAGACAGATAAAAATTGCAACTTAACTTTTATACCGTCAAATTTACAAAAATAAGTTACAAGAATTGTTCAGACGAAAGGACAATCCTTGTGGATACGATATTCTCTTTATCACTTTATTACTTGATGAAAACGACTAGTACACTAGCCATTTTGCAATTACGCTGTCATACCCCAATTTTTTATCCGAGATCCCACATTCATACGTCGTTTGACCCTGACTAGTCCTTGACTTTTCAGTGAAAAATCCGGCAGAGAGGTATTTTAAAATACCTTATTTTTTGTTCTGACTCAGGCCCTATTCTCTCTTTATTTTAATTTCTAGTTTTATTAGTTTTTTTTATTATTTGTTATTTACTTTTTAATTTCCATCTTTTATTTAATTTTATAATTTTAATTTAAATTCTAATTTTTATTTTATTTTTAATTAGTCTTTTCCATTTTTTTTTATTTTAATCACTTTCATTTTATCTTTTTTTAATTGTCCAAGTCCAAACAGTCCGAAAATAACTATGCAGGGGTCCAAAATTCTCTTTTTTTTTTTTCATTTTCCTTCTG
>Ga0228711_1003810_pt1 | contig 23398 bp, 20 predicted proteins | sample MedpolnodulmetaG_2_FD_177996 | JGI IMG/M metagenome (GOLD analysis project Ga0228711, IMG submission 177996) | Root nodule microbial communities from Medicago polymorpha collected in Santa Monica, California, United States - brown nodules | ecosystem: Host-associated > Plants > Roots > Nodule...
AATTTAAAGAAACTTTATACATCCTTCTTAATAACGTAATTGACGTCTTGAGATTAAAACCAGTCCTTGTGGGAACGATATTTTTACTACTTCGATAGTATTTAGTACACTTGCTAAAAGTCTATCAGAACCCAAAATCTGGGTTCCCCTGTCCTGGTGAGCTCGCTGGGTGAGCAATCACTTGCCATGGTGAGTTGCCCAGGACAGAACCCATGATTTCAAGCGTCCCGACAGTTAGGGGCCGTTCCGGACACCCCTAAGTGTTTCTTTTGATGTGTTTAACTGTTGTTTTGCTTTCTAAACCTACTAGAACATCAATTGGATTGGATTAAAATGGTTTAATTAATTGAATTGAAACTTAGTTGAAAAATGTCATGAACGTAGAATTTTCCGAAACTTGTTTTTCTCAAGTAAAATGACGGGGTTATGATTTTTTTTCTGTAACGATGGGTCTAGAATGAATATGCAAGGAGTATGAAGGCTTAGAACTTGGTTTTACTTTAAAAATGCATTACTTTTGAAAAATAAGAAAATAAGACGAACTTAGAGAATTTTTGGAAATAATCGAAATTGAGTTATGATGTTGATATGTATGAGCTACTGTGATGTTATATGATATATGAAAATACTTGATGATGTGTTTAAACATGAATGCCTTGTTTTCGGTGAAGTATTTAGAAAATGATGGTTTTTGTGAAAATAGACGAACTTTATCAAAGTAAGGTTTTATGATCAGATAACTTGTAAATGGCTTTGTGTTTATGATAATAGGATTGAATAAGAATGAATCAATGATGATTGAGTGTTTAATATGATGAATGTCATGATGTGGTTAGTTGTCCGTCTTTTATGCAAAATGTGATTGTGAAACTTTATTGTTTGTTTGAGGTGTTAATTGTTGATGATGATTTCTTTGGTGATTTTAACTTGATGAATTGATGATGACTTTGTTGAATTGTGACTTGTTGATTGTATGGATGCAAATTCTTGATAATGCAAATGTTTGTGAAAAACATAATTGGTGATGATTATTATGTAAATTGGTGAAGATATTATATGATTTGGAATTGTATAATATAGTTTTGTGAGCTGTGCATTGTCGAGTCTTTACGTGAAGTTCATGCATTCATAGTCATGTTGGGGTGTTTTGAAGAATGTAATTGTGATGTTTATTACATAGCTTCTGCAGAATGTAATTGGTGATATTTATTACGTTAGTGGATTCAATATGGGAAAATTATCTCCGGAATCCAATTGGTACCACGTGCATCTAGAAGAGTCTAGAACATTGTATGCATTTGATAATTGGTGAGTCGTGTCATACTTGACTATGTGAATTGGTGATTATGTGTATTGGTAAAACTTGGTGAATATGTGAAAAAGGTGAATTTGTATGCATTGCTTGATTATGCTTGTAAGCTTGATGATTAATGTTGATATGGAATTCTTTGTGGATGATTTAATTAAATGTTCAAAGCATTGAAAACGAATATGTTGTTTTACCTTAAGTTGATTATATATTATTTGTGGAATATTATCTAATTTCTAGTGGTCGTTTGGTTACCGCCTACCTTATTCGTATGGATGGGTAGACGGTGTGCATGAGTGGTTGATTTGCTTGTGAGTATGCTTGAGGCTAGCTTTGAAGCTACCTCCTTTCATTTATGTTTGGAGTCTAGTTCTAGGGCTCTGATTAGGATTTTTCATATTTGATGAGATTATCACTCATTATGTTGAGATTTAGATTTGTATTTGGTGATGTATTATGGTACATGTGACATAGCTATTTTTGAAGAATTTATTATGTGTTGATGAGATGTTATGCTATTATGTGTTGATTTTGATAATTGATTTAGATTGAACGGTCCAAATCTAAAGTGGTGGGGAATCTATTTCCTAAAAAATAATATAAAATAGAAAGACCATATGACATCAACCAAAACAAAGGGACAAAACAAAACTACAGTTATCATAAATTTTATGCATAGATAAATTTATTTATTTTTTGTGTTAACATTTCCGTTGTTTTAAGAGGAAATGGATATTTATAATCTGGAGTTCGACCATAAGACAAGTAAAGTCTCGTAAAAAAAATTTGCTCAAAAATCGAATTTGATTTCTTTTCAACAATTCGTGTTTGGTGGAGTTAATTAATCATATGAGATGATCACTTGGTTTGCATAGATAGATATTTAGATAAGAAAACCGGCAACAAGTACAGGTACAAGGAACCAAACAGATTCTGAAGAGACATCATTAAAAAGACAAAACTAAATATAATCGATCAACTTCACCATCACATGCATTTTCTGTGCAACAAAACCAAACGACAAATATATTACCAAAATAATGCAACACTTTTGTCTTCAAACTCTACTTAGATTCTCACTCCTCTTCATTCACATGTGTTTCTCTGTCTCTAAACAAAAACACTTCAACTCTTCAACTGTGTGTTTTTGTTGCATGACATGGATTCAAAGTCACTATGCTTCATAACCCACCAAGATATTTTCAATGTGGTTCGATCTGGTGATCTTGAAGGACTCAAAGAGGTGCTGAAACATGTTAACAAAGGTGAATCCTCAAATGGGCCATCATCATCAATTTCTGAATTCTTGTCCATGCAGAATGATGCTGGAGAAACGTTATTGTATATAGCTGCAGAAAATGGTGTTGAGGATTTGTTCAGCTTCTTGTTAAGGTTATGTGATTTGGAGATACTCAAAATCCGGTCTAAATCTGATATGAATGCATTTCATGTTGCAGCTAAGCGTGGCCATTTGGGTATATTTTTTCTTTCATTTTGTTTCTTGTTATTCATTTTCATTCTTTTTCATCAATTGGGTATATTTTATTGATGGATCAAACCTAGACATGATTTTTTCTTGTTACTCCACTGAGCTACACCATCAGAATAGTTTCTGATTTTTTCTTGTTGTTATATATACACGTGACATGCCATGTTTTAGAGTAATTTGTTCTTTTTATTCCAGTTGCGATCGTGGTAGTGGTTATGCTTGCGAGCTTTTATATTGCAGAAAAATGTGGCTGATTCGGTCCAAATTGATGTTGCGATATCATTGCAGAGACCTAATGATTATGTATATTGCGCTCCTCCCAATTGCCGTTAGGGAGTACGATTTTAAAAAATCAAACTACTTGAATCATGAATTATGAATATGTCTTCTTTAATGTTGATTTTGGTTTTTCTCTTATTATGACCCTGCCATGAATGAAATAGGTATGGTTATATAACACATCTTTTAAAAAAATTAGGATATTAGCTGCAGTTTGATAATAATTCCTAAGCTTATAACTGCAATATCTGCCACAGTTTTTCATAAGCTCTCACATGACAGGTCCTACAAAAGTAAAATTTCAAGGCTAAGGGATAGTTACAATGTTGTCAATCCTAGTTTGCGAAAAAATTGGAGTTTGTTCAAATTTCATGATGCGACAATGCTATAGCACTGATATAGCAGCTATATGACAACAATCTGTACTTAATTGTATATCACGAAATAACAGAAGTTTGTTAAAATTCCATTATGCTATAGCGTCACTCTTTCCGCTATTTGACAACACTGGATAGTTATCATATTGCAAATTTGTATTCTTATTTCCCTTCAATATTGCTGATATTAGGGATTTCAATTATGAAATGTTAAAATGTCAATCTTTTTTTTCCAGAAATTGTGAGGGAAATTTTGAGTACTTGGCCTGAGGCTTGTAAGTTATGCGACTCCTCGAACACTAGTCCACTTTATTTAGCTGCTGTTCAAGACCATTTGGATGTGGTGAATGCTATTTTGGATGTTGATGTCAGTTCAATGATGATAGTAAGGAAAAACGGCAAAACGGCGTTGCACAATGCGGCTAGGTATGGCATTCTCCGCATCGTGAAAGCACTTATTGCAAGGGACTCAGCAATTGTTTGCATCAAAGATAAAAAGGGTCAAACAGCACTTCATATGGCTGTAAAAGGACAGTGTACTTCAGTAGTGGAGGAGATATTACAAGCTGACCCAATGGTATTAAACGAAAAAGATAAGAAGGGTAATACAGCTCTTCACATGGCTACTCGGAAAGCTCGTTCGCAGGTCAATTAAACCATATTTTATTTCTGTTTTTTACCACATGGTTGCGTTGCTTCAGTTTTGTTATAAACTATTTCATCCATTATTTTAGACCTATGTATAATTATGTCATGTTCGTAGTTTTCTTGACACATGGTTATCCTTTCTTTTTCAGACAGTGAGCTTTTTGTTAAGCTATGCATCTATGAATGTCAATGCAATCAATAATCAGCAAGAAACAGCCTTGGATTTGGCAGATAAACTTCCGTACGGAGATTCATCCCTGGAAATCAAGGAAGCCCTTTCGGAATGTGGTGCCAAGAATGCCAGGAATATAGGCAAACTGAATGAAGCCATGGAACTTAAAAGAGTCGTGAGTGATATAAAGCACGAGGTGCAGTCACAACTCGTACAGAACGAAAAAACTCGCAAACGAGTTTCTGGTATAGCCAAGGAATTGAGGAAAATTCATAGGGAAGCAATCCAAAACACCATAAATTCTGTCACAGTAGTTGCTGTCCTTTTTGCGTCAATAGCATTCATGGCTTTGTTCAGTTTGCCAGGTCAATATAGAAAGCAACAGCCAGAGGCAGGGAAGGCGAATATAGCTCACGAAGTTGCCTTCAGTGCTTTCTGTCTTTTGAATGCCACGTCTCTTTTCATTTCTCTCGCAGTTGTTGTTGTTCAAATCACTTTGGTAGCTTGGGACACAAGGGCTCAAAGACAGATTGTGTCGGTGATTAACAAGCTAATGTGGACGGCTTGTGCGTGCACTTGTGGAGCTTTTCTCGCAATAGCTTTTGTGGTTGTTGGAAAGGAAAGATGGATGGCTACTACTGTAACCGTTTTGGGAACACCGATTCTAGTTGGGACTCTAGCCTACTTGTGCTACTTTGTGTTCCGGCGACATTTTGGATTCCGAAGTGAATCCCAGAGAGTACTAGCTAAGAGACCAAGTGGAAGCAAATCATACTCCTGGTCTTACTCTGCACATATATCAGATGAGGAGGAATATAATTCTGATGTTGAGAAGATATACGCTCTTTGAGCCCGAGTGAATGTGTTTATCTGGCTGGGCTGATACAGAGAGAAAGTGAAACGTGAAAACAAGTTCTCTTAAGATTTTGAATGGTACAGTGAGATCATCTGCAGCCTCTCCTGTCTCTGCAGTGAAATCTCCATTGTCGGAATAACTAACAGCCGAGAGACTAATACCTTCGACCGTTAGATTGATCCAACACCTGAGATTTGACTCGAGCGGATGGAGGGACTGGAGAGTATCCGAGTCTTCAGATGGCCTTGTCACGTGATAATTTTCTCTCTTTTGGAAAAGAAATAAGTGGCCTCTATCAGAATTTGTAAATGTATATGATAGGAGAGATAAACATTAAATTCTCATGTGCCGAGGTCTGGTAAACTTTTAACAGGAGAGTATTTACTACATTGTTTGCTAGGATTTGGCTGCTTAATTTGCAGTTAGCTATTAGGCTTTACTGAGAAAATTGGTGGGATTTCATATTATGTTACTGATAATATGAAGTCTGATGTTGATTTGTATATAAAAAAATACAAATAAACTTCTACTATGCTTGTACCTTGCTCTGGAATCATGAGAAGAGTTTTACATAATTTTGTTGGGGTTAGACCGTAATTATTAAGCTTATGAGAAGCTTTAGGTACAAGGACGGCTAGTATCACACTCTTTATAATTGTTTCACTTTTAAATTGCCATTTTGGCTGTCTTACAGGTTAATTTTTTAAGGGATGACAAAGACTGTCAAAAAAGTGGGTTGGATGCAAATATCTTTCTAATATTTATAAGTTGATAGGCATTAGCAATGCTTTAATACTCTTCATTATGAGGTGATATTCACATTGGGAGTATGTCTTGGGTATGAAATGAGATTCCTATAAATTTCATCCGATAAAAAAGATTATATTGAAAAGAGAGTTTTGGTCGTATTCTTTGTTAGAGTTTATTTGTTAATGCCTTTGAGAACTTCAGAAGTGTCTTTTTGGGATTAATAATTTTTAAACGAAAACCCTTCTGCAAATTGCATAAGATCATTGGTAGTTGATCACACTCATTAGGCGGTTTTACAAAACTTTTGGCATCACATGAAAGGTTAAATACATTGTAAAATGCGATAATTTATTAAATTTTTAATAGAAATGTTTATAAATTTAAACCAAAGGGATCTGGGATGGCTGTAAGTTGACATGTTTGGATAAAATAAAGTTATGCTGTACTACTAGTACCTATTTTTTTGCACTATTTATGGCGTTGGTTCATCTTTATTTATATACGATGCCTATATTTCAAATCCATGGACGACTTATGTAAATGATTATCATGACTTAATGTGACTTTTTTTAACATGGTTGTGTTAGGTTAGGTTGTGAAGCACACGTGCTTACAGGAAAGATATGTTAGGGCAAGCAAGGCATCAAAATGTTGGGGCGTAGTCAAGTAAACTCAAATTAGCAATGCATATATTTTTATTTTTATTTTTTGGTGGTGTGCAATGCATATGTTTTATAAAGTGTCAATTTAAGTTATTTTACACAAATTAAAAAAGTTATAAATAAGTGAAAGAGTATAATGAGACATTATTCTTTTTTAATATTACACTCGATATAAAATGGATAAAACATATGTTAGCATTATTTCCATCTTTCGGAGGCATAGGAGGAGCATATAATTTACCCTAAATTATAAGAAACTTTACTAGATAAAATACTCCATCTAGCCCACAAGGATTTCAACAAAAATAACAGAACCACGTGAGCATCTCGTTCTTCTACAAGGTGAAAAGAATAGCCCAGAAAACCCCCAAGCTTCATCTTGATTCCAAAACCCAATATTCACCATCCCAACCTCTAAATAAAACGAGCTACTATGATTTACAATTTTACAAATCATACCCGACCCCATTCAAAGTTCACATGCACTGATTAGACTCCACATACATAGAAACAGCATTAGAATTATAGTTGTAGTTGCCCTGAATTTCTCCTTGATCTTGACGGAGGGACATTAAGATCAATAGACTGAGGTTTCGGTGGCTCTTCCTCTTGTTGTGCCTCCTGCATATAGTGAATCAGAAGAAACTCATGCACTGATAAATTAAATTTGATAAATTCTCAACTAATAATTTATGAATTTAATTCATATGCACCGACAGGGTAAATATTTTTTACACTGACAGTCAATCACAATCATCGAATCACTAAAAAAATTGAGTTTAACTATATTTCTTAAAAGTCACACAATGGTGATTTGTGGTTGATTGACGGTGTAAAAAGTTTTACAATGCTAGATATGAAACATTTGATAATAAAAAATCAGCAAGCTGAATGAAGAGGCTAGCAACCTTTGATAATGAAGTGGACAAACTGAGGCTAGCAACCTTTGGTAATGAAGTGGATAAACTGCGTGACGTTCTTCGTGATTTGGCGTGTACCCGATGTTGCTGCTGCATTTTCTGAAACTGTTGTAGCCTTGCAGCAAAGTTAATTGCATTATATGAGCTCCCACCATCTTCAGTTACATCACCATCCTCTTTTGTTCCATCAGGCATCTGAGGAAGAAATTGGTAATAATCCCCGGAAGGCTCTCTATTCAGTTGTGCACGATTGAAAGAATACGACGGTACAGCTTTTAAACGAGTTTTTAGTATCTTAAAGGCTGCACTTTGCTGCATGGTGGTACAAAATTATGAGTCAAATTGTAAACAGCATACCGTAAATTCAAAACTTGCAACAGTAGATTCAGAACGACGACGTATATACTAGGTATGTTGATAAATGTCATTTTACAAGAGAATTAAAGAGCTAACAACTTTTTAATTGCAGATACCTGAGGTAGCAACATCAGAAGACCATACAATGCTTTGAATAGCCATAAATATCTTGCAGGATCGAGAAGCTGCAACGTTAAAGTTCTAGTACATGAGAGAAGCCAACCACAATTTAAAAATAAAACTTGAACATGCACATTGAATTAAAAATGGTCTGTTTTGATTAAGCACCTGCAATCTAAGATAAGCAAAGATTGGAGTTTCCAGCAAGCGAATCAATTTATCCAGTTGAACCAAAAACTTCACATTTATATCCTCCTCCTCCAGAGATTGAATCACAGCACTTGCATGTCGGTAAGTCTGTAGTGGAAGGTGCAAAATTTAATTACATAAACGGGGGGTGTGTTTTCCAAATAAAGCTAAAGCTAGATCCACAGACAAAAATTGTTAACTGTGTGTGTGTGTGTGTCCAATTACACAATGGGCTGGACAAAGAAAGGCTTAAATGGAAACAAATGAACATAACCAAGTTATAGATGATATATACCTGAGCTACAAAGCAGAGACTTATAATTGCCATTGGAGAATGACACCAAGAGGCATACAAAGAAATATACAAGTCCTTCCCGGCAGGATTTACCAGTGATAGCTTTAAAAGATCTCGAATCTCAGACAATTCTGATGATGTAAGTAAGATCAAATTCAAAGCCTGAAAAGTTTTTTCAAAGGGAAGAAAAACATATACAGTGAATACTGTTTCACCACATAGGATTGTCTGAATTTCAGACTCATGAAAAACAAAGAGAAATCGAACAATGAAGCAGTTAAAGGCAACAAAAAGATAATACTGTCAATGGTGTCCCAGAACTGTTTCCCCAAAAACATCTAAAAAGGGCAGCCTGGTGCTCAAAGCATTAACTTCTGTGGTTCTATAAAATTGATTATAGCCTACAATAGAGGGCCATGCAGCATTTTTAGGTCAACAACAAAACAAATTTCCATCAAATAGCAGAAGCCTTGAGCATTGCAATCTTGCACTTCCAACTCCATTGAAGTACAATTTAAGTTTGCTAAATATGTTGTTGGTTAGTCCCTAAAAAATATTATGATTTTCCCACTGACCCATCCATTACATTTCACTATTATCTAAGCACCATTAATTATGTTTTCGGTCTCTAAAAATATCATAATGACCTTAACAAGTCCTCAATATAATATTTTTGTTTAACAAATGCTCTGTCTAGTTGCATGCCACGTGTGCACTTAACAATTGAATGCAACGGAGTACTAACGAAGAGATCATTTGGTAAACGAAATAACTTTATGGAGGACTTATTTTGAAAAAAATTAAAATAGGGAGGACAAATGGGAAAATAGCAAAATTTTGAGGGACCAAAAATCATGTACACCATAATATTTTTTAAAACATGAATGTTGGATGAATCTACAGCATCCAAAAGCTACAGTAACCTTGAAAAGTTAGCTGGTTGTGTTGTAAGAAAAGAGTGAACACCAAATCCTACCCATTAATCGAAATAGTTATGTCTCGCCATCCATATAACACAGCATATTATTATTAATGAAACAGCAACATGAAAGTCTAACGCTATTTGTTTAGCTCAGGGAAAAGTCAAACAAACCTGAACCATAATTGATGCGAAATCCAAATCAGATTCTCCTTCTAATATTGTAGAAAGTTCACGGTAGACTCTCTCGGCATTCAAAAGCACACAAAGGCGACGGATTATCAAAGCACCACGCCTAAATTTAATTGTATAAAATGAAGTTTTAATGAAAGGATAAAAAATTATATAACTAGAAGAATACATATGACCGGATGAAGGAAAATAACTTACTTTTCCAAAAGAGAATTATCTAGTCTGAAATTGTGCACAAGGAAAACGACAAGCTGTCGGAAGTGCTGAGGATCTCTCGCAATGCATGCATGAACATCAAGAACTAAAAGAACAACCTATTTGATATTAAAAAACTCAGATGAATTAATGACAATTCATGTGAATAATTTCCAGTTTCCACAATTAAACAATATAGCATACAAGGGAATCGTCAAAAATATCACTTCTTCATTCAGTCAGCACACGAGCAATGTTTAAATAACAAACCACAGACTAGCGGTAATCAAGAGTTTCAGAATTATAGAACAATAATGAGTTTTTAGAGTGAGATTGATTTGTTAGAGGGTAAGAAATCAATCCTAATATGGGGGCGAGCCAATGTGGCTTCAAAGAAAAATAAACATGTATAAGAACAAGTTGAAATCCTAAGGCTTGTGATCAGAAATAGAAATCCCAAGCCACTCACCTGCTCCACGTTCCAAAACACCATATTTGGTATTGCAATTATTTGTCAAGGCACTTTAGTATGTATTTACGCATTTTCTAGATATATAGAAGTAAATTATTTGATTTAATAAAAAAAATGGGATAAAAGAAGGTGTTAGGTGAAATTACCTCATCAGATGGATCTGAAAGTGCTTTGAGTAGGGTGTCAAATATGTCATTTAGGTATGTCAAAACCTGTTTCAGACAATTAATCAGTTGCAAGTCATAATCACCAATGGATATAAGGAATGTAAAGCGAAAAAAGTGATTACTCCGAGAAGGGCTTGACAATTACGAAATAAAGTTTTACACAAAATAGAGAAAGTCAAAGAATAAATCGGTAGACAAATTGTATGTTTTTCAATTCTCATGACCAAACAATAAATTGAAGTGCCCGTGTGTCATTGGCTCTTGGACTGACGGTGAACCTATAATCAAAAGTCTATACAGTAGAGTCAAAATGGGCATGACATTGAGCTCTATGATATAGATATCAAGGAGGATATTAATATAGCAGTCTAAATGTATCAAAATAGAAGATGACAATAATCTAATCACCTCAATACGATGTCTGTTTAACAGGGTTGATATCCAATGCAAAGCTTCGATTCGAGTAGCCTCCCATTCACTAGAGAGTTGCCTAACCAAGCAAACCATTCCCAAAATCATTACACAGAATAATCAGTGCAAACTATAGTTGGTTAAACAAAAGGGATTCTCGCAATCATTTTACAGTAGCCTGACTATTGATCACCACTGTAAAAATCATTTTTTTCAGTTACAGGTTATATGAAATTCAAACCCAGCCTTTTTTCCAGGTTAGAAAACTACACCTCCTTGCAATGGAGAGGATTGCTCCTACATCAAACGCTTCAGCTGGATCGGCATTGATTGCTCGTAGCTCTTCATTGGTTTCCCGAGCAACCTTACAAATAGGCCAGAAACAAATTATTTCACATTCGTTGATGTACTTGTACTGAGTTGTACATGCCAGGCAACACTAAAATATGGGACAAAATGGAGAACTTGAAAAGTAAATTGTAAAAAGAAAGTGAGGAAAAAGACAACCCTACCACTCTAATTTTCTCTTCTTTATCGGATATGCAAGGCAAAATGGCTCCAAGAATGTCAGCATAGTATGGAACAAGCTGGTCTCCGCCAAGTTTGACAAACTCATTTATCTGTTGAAACAGCAAAGCAGACATTATTTGAGAAAGAGAATTTACAACAAACGCTAAGCAAAACACTGATGACAGTAAAGACTTGTTTAACAAGTTAAAAAATTGCAATGCCACTTACCCATGTGATAGCTGTTAACCTAGTAAATTCATCTGGAGAACCAGCCCTCTGTACCAGAATTTCAGCCATTCGACCATAATCTACAGACTTCAAGAGTAGCACTGCTTGAGTCAGAAAATGACAAATGAACAAAACAAGTTGCTTTTGCTTCAAAATAGTACACATAAATGATTCACAGCATAGTTAGTCAACACAAAATGCACAAAAAAACAGTAGTCGTCAAATAGATAAATCCTTAACATGCGAAATCTACAAAAGTGGATAATTGCTGCAATTGAATCTTCCTGAGTGAGCTGACAGGGGAAAAATGACAAAAGTAGAACTGGCACCTGAATAATTCCAAAAGAATTGCTGCTCAAACAAAATATAGAAATATATTAGAAGAAATCTTACTGGTGAGTTCTTTATCTCTTGAAGAAATTCAGAAAGAGCTGAATCAGCTTGTTGACGTATTTCATGACTTGAATCACTCAACATATTAAACAAACCTGACGCATTTATAACAACATATAAATGGTTTGTATTGATTTTGTACAAAAATGTCAGGAAAAACTCGCTCATTGATTGACGCACTTACCATCAAGAAAATCAGGAAGAAAGCCCAACATATCAATATCTGGGACACTGTCCAATACAGTAATCCATCCTACCAAAAACTGGCGGACATATGGATTTAGTACATTCATGCGCTCCCTCAATAATGGTATAAATTCTTCAATACTGAATATCAAGAAATGAAAGCAGAGGGGTACGAAGCAGTATAAGTTACATTAGGAGACCCACATATCAACAAGTTTCTTTGAAAGGCAAGATAGTCATACAGAAAAAAATATAGCTTAATAGTAAGAGTGTGCACCTGAACTGATCACTTTCAGTCACAATATCCTGTGTTAAAAGATTAGAGTGTAATCAATAGTTAATCTAAAAGGATTTGAATCATTAATTGGATAATCTCTATTTGTATAACATTTGGTGTATGAACACAAGTAGGACTTTTAAAGGGCTTGTTGGAGTTCAGGAGAAACTTATTATACCTTCACGAGTCGATCTAAGAGATGTGCAGCACTTTGTACATTGGCATCTGAATCTGCAGAAAGCTTGCATAAGGCATCAAAGATCTGGTTGAAGAATACAATAAAATCTCCTCTCACAACCTAGCAACAAAACACAATTCACATTGGATAACTTTATATTATTAGATTGAAATTTGAATAAGTAAGCATAATCAACTCCTCACCTTAGCAATGTTATATAGTGCTTCACAAGCATAATAACGAACTCTGCTATCTTGGTCGGAGAAAGAATTTAACACAGGAGGCACAATTTGCTATCAAAAAAAAGATATTTAGGTAAGAATAACGAAAATGAAAATACAAACACACATTATATACACATAAAACATACTCTCATATAACACATGTTGTCACGCACATATGGAATAATGTCAATTAAGCTTTCAAAAAAATAAAAGATGATACTAAATGACGTGGTTTTCCAAAATTAATTGTGCAATAGATAATACTAAATGCGTGGTTTTCCAAAATTAATTGTGCAACAGATAATACCAAATGACGTGGGTTTCCAAAATTTTCCATGCTAAATGGACAATGCAAAAGTGCAGTTGGAGTACGTTCGAAGATAGTAAAATCCACACATTGATACACAATAATAATGAAAATTACGTGGTTTTCCAAAATTAACTGTGCAACAGATAATACTAAATGACGTGGTTTTCCAAAATTTCTCATGCTATATACACAATTCAAAAGTGCAGTTGGAGTACGTACAACTATAGTAAAAGCCACGCAATGACCCAGAATAATAATGTAAATGACGTGGTTTTCCAAAATTAATAGTGCAACAGATAATACTAAACGACGTGGTTTTCCAAAATTTCTCGAGCTATATAGACAATGCAAAAGTGCAGTTGGAGTTCAACTATAGTAAAAGCCACGCATTGACACAGAAAAATAATGTAAATGACATGTTTTCCAAAATTAATTGTGCAACAGATAATACTAATGACGTGGTTTTCCAAAATTACTTGTGCAGCAGATAATGCTAATGACGTGGTTTTCCAGAATTTATCGTGCTTTATAGACAATGCAAAAGTGCAGTTGCAGTACGTTCAACTATAGTAAAAGCCACATATTGACACAGAACAATAACGTTTCCAAATATTAGAATTAGAATATCTTACTTAAATCGCAAAAATAATTTACACACCTACACGTGCACAACTGTAAAATGTCAACTTTTACAAGCAATCCCAAGGAAGCCTGATATAAGTTTAAACGGAAAGCAGTTCAAAAAAAAAATTACTTTAATCATAGGCTTATTAACACTATGTTCTTACTCAATAGGAGGGGAAAAGTGCTACATACATTAAAGAAAGGATTTACTGCACCATAAAAAGTGAATTATTCAACCCCATTATAAGATAAAGTGGGAAGGGTATATGAAATTTTGAACCAAGATACTTTCTTATATTGTTTTCTACATTCGAAAAACTTTAGTGATTCGTCAAATCCCTTCACCTCACCCTCAACAGAGATTGGTATTATGGGGGGCCTAAGCCTCACATCGACTAGTATGGGATGCTCAAGGAAGTACTTAATTGGATTTGTTCTACGCTGAAGTATGGGTGATTTTAAAATGATGAAGAACCCGTACCGGGTATGCCTACCGTACCCGTGTGACTCCTGTATTTCTCGTATTCCGTTTAGAGTGAAATTTGCGGTTTTTTCATATATTAATGTAATAACATAAACACATAATATTTGTGTAGTTGAGCTTCTTTGTTGTTGTAACCTAACACAATTTTTAACTTTAAAACTTTTATTGCAATGTTTTGATCTGAATTGAACAGTTTAGATCTCTCACTTTACGTTATAGAATAAAACTCTCATACTTTCGATTGACTTACCCGTACCTAGATTCATTTTGAAAATGACGTATCTCGTACCCGGTACCAGACACATACCCATGCATCATAGGCTCTAACCAATTGATAGCTAACTTTTAAGGGAGGACTTCCAGAGTACTTTGATACTCATCAATTGGTATCAGAGACGGGTTGACTGGAAAGGCCAAATGAATCGCTCGCAGAATACAACTGCCTGAACTTCAGCATTCAAAAGCGATACTATGTTAGTAACTCGGGTAGTATGGTTGTCTAAGTCCCACATAGATTAGTATGAGATGTTTCGTATAGTAATTAAGTAGCTGGGTTTTTTTCCCTTCATAGAATGTTATTTAAGTGCTCAGGTACTTATCGATTATCATATGACAAACACGGCCCTGAAGCTTATACTCTCTCTCTCTCTCTCAGACACAAACAAATATTCTTTTCCATAACATCCAATGTCAACCACCAAGATTCTAATAAACTTTACATAATTTTGCAAGATGCAAACTACCAAGATTCCAAGTACAACCATACGAAACATAGTCCACCACAAACACACACACATAGTTGTGCACGCACACAGACACATATTAAAGTAACATGTATGCAACACTCACCTCAAGATGCTGAGCAGCTTCATTGGTCAAACCAACAGTAGCAGCGGCTAAACTTATCAACCCTCCCTTCATCAAACCAATACAATAACAATAATCACAACATGCTCAATTTATAAAACTTAACTAATAATCAACAATACCAAAATACAAAAACATAAGTTTAAGAATGAAACCCATTTCAGTCCCTCACAATTTTCATACAGACAACAAATTAGTCGTCATTCATTATAACAAAGAAACTAATTTGTCCCGGTATGAAAATGTCAGAGACTATATTTTGTGGGAGACTAAATTGGACCGCCATAAAATTGTGATAATTCACTCATAGTTTAAACTACCTTGCGATGATTGGCTTGCGGCGAATAAGTGAATTCAGTAGTCAACAAAGTAATGACAGCAGTAATCTTATCATGATCACCAGCAGAAGCAAGCTGCTTCACAATCCCCTCGACCTAATTCCACAACAATTTCCTCATATTTCACCAAATTTTCAACAATTAACAAAAAAAAAACAAAAAATCACGATGAACAAACCTCGAGGGCAGCATTTTTGCGTTTTTCGTAAAGCTTATCGGCGAGGTTACGGAGCACGGCGGCCGGCATGACAGTGAGAGCATCCGCCATGGAAACAGGATGAAATCAGAAACGAATGAAGTGAAAATTGAAATTGAAATTGAATTGAAATTAATATGAAATTCGTTTGCGGATCTTTTCCTGCTCGAAACGAAACATTGCGGAAATGGAAATTTTGATTTTATTGGAATTGCGATTCAAGATTCAGAAGAGAAATTGAAAATCAGATCTAGAAATTGGAATTGGAATTGGGATTGAATTTTTTTGTGAAGAATTTCCGTTAGTGTGAAATTGTAGTTGAAATTTGGAGCTATATGAAATTTGGAGTTTCTTTTTTGGGATTTAAGATAATTAATAACAATTAAGGAGTGAATGAGTGTGTGTTTCTTTTTCTCAGAAACTGTTGAGCTGGAAATGAGAGGAAATCACGGAATTCTCCTTAACTTTTTTATTAGTGAAGACCATCCACGTCTTACCTTGTAAGTTTTTTTTTACCTTGTAAGTTTTAGTATCTAGTATTACTATTGTCGAAAACAAATCAATAGAGAGAAAAATAAAAAGAATATATAATGTGAGTATGGAAGAATTGTTAAAAAGTTAATTATACGAATATCATTTATTTACCGTCAAAGATCTTATATTTAAAGTGAGAGTTGAGTTCATTTTTTTTAATAGAAGAGAGTCGAGTTCATGCTGTTGTAAAATATTGGTCAACTCCTTATTGGATATGTGGCTAATTTTATTATTTTTTACATCATCCATCCAACTTACTTTACATTACAATACATTATCCTATTTTAAAAAGGTATTTTAGTCCACAATATATTGTTTATAAGGAAAAGTGATGAAGCAATTTGCTTTTGGCTTTGGGTGTTGGCCATTGGTTTGATGAACTTAGTGAGATGAAGTTAGTGGATTTGAGTATTTTTAAGGAAAGCATATCTGTGTTTTATTTGTTTAAAGTTACGAATTCGACCGAACAACACGAGACATATAATAGCATAACATAAGAGAGTAGCATGTGACAAATATTTAAAATATTGAACAATTTTTTATTTTGTCGATGTTTGATGAAAAAAATGTTATTTTAATATTTTAAACAACTAGATAAAAAATTGTGTTGTAGTTTTAATGAAGGCCAAATACCATTTTTAGTCCTTTTAATTTAATAGAATTCTCAGGTTAGTCATTTAGTCTTCAAAAGTTTCAAATATGTTGTAGTCTCCGTTTAACTGATGCTGATGTGACCGTTAAGTTGTTGACTTAGATCAAAATGTTGCGTTTTAAAGGCTTCACGATGTCAAAACACCGTGTTTAATTGTCACAATTGATCATTTATATATGGCTAGAAAGGCGGTTCTTGTTGTCAATAGCTGCCTTTTTAGCCCTATAAACGATCACTTGTGATCATTAAACACAGAGTTTTGACTACCTAAAGTCTTTGAAACACGTCGTTTTGATCCAAGTCAGCAACTTAACAGTCACATCAGCATCAATTAAATGGAGACTGACAGCATGGGTAACGGTGAAATAGTTTATCAACTAAAATAAACTTATTTAAAACTTTTGAAACTTAAAAGACTAACTTAGAAATTCTATCAAACTGAAATGATCGACAAGAATTACACTTTGTGTCCAGTCTCTTGCCCCCCGTTTGTCCAATCACATGAAAGAAATTAAAATCAAACATATACTTATCATGTCTTATCTTTTATTTTTTAGCAAACCAAATGCATTTCAAATACAAGAAAAGAAAATTATGTAAGAAAGGGAGGGAGGGAGTGAGAGAGAGTTAATAGGGTTAATTATTGAAATTGATCCTCTAATATACACAAAATCTGAAAAATGACCCTGTAAAATAAAAAATACAAATTCTGACTATGTAATTCGAGATTCGTATTGTTTATGACCATGTAACATTTGTGAAGTCCAAAAAAGCAACGTAGAGATCAGATTTTTTTTTCATAATTTTTTAGAGGCATGTTAAGAACATTAAATATAGCTTTGCACAAAAAATTAGAAATTTTTGATAAATGGAAAATTAATTATGAATTTTTAAAGCGTTAAAAACTCAAAAAAACAAAACAACAGAAATCTCGACCTATAAATCAAATTTTAAGCTCATTACGTTGCAGAGACCTTTATAAAAATAAATAAAAAGGATCTCCAAAGTTTCAGAGCATTTTGAAGACGTTTCAATTTATTTTTATTTTTCAACCAAAACACACAAAACTGAAATTTTGTTCATAGTAAGCGTATACTCGTATGTCAAATTTTGTTCCCATTTGTAGGCATGATTAGAACATAATAAGAACCTTCACAATGAAATTTTATAGTTTTTAAACGAGTGACTAATTAATTATAAATTGTTTAAGAAATTCATAATTATGGGGAATAAAAATTCATAATTAATTTGTTCCTATTCCATTTTTTTTTGTTGTAAAGTCATATTTTAATGTCATAAACATGCATAGAAAAAATCATAAAAAAATACAAGGTCACTTTTTTGGACTACGCGTATATTAGAATGTCAAAAATTAGAAAAATTTAAAATTACAAGACTAGAATATATTTTTTATTTTACAGAGTCATTTTTCAGATATAGTGTATAATACAGAGTCAGTTTAAACAATTAATCTAAATAAATATGAACACTCGATGTAAATTTTTATTTTTTTTTAAATGGACGAAATGACAAAGTCATTATAAGCTCACATACAGAAGTGGAGATACCGAAGTTCGAACCCCGATCATAACATCTGACCTAACAATTTCGATATTTTGCCAATTGAGTTAAGACTTTGGATCGATGTAAATATATTTTACCTTGATCAAATGAAAAAGTCAAATGGCTCTTAAATGAAATAGTTAGGACGTAATATACTTTTTGAAAATTATTAATTGTTCTAAGAATCGGGTGTAGTCTACATTTTCTTATATTGGACAAAAATGCCTTATTGAGAACAGTGCAATCAATTCGTGTTTTCCCACTGCGATTAACAAACTTTGGTGTGTATTCCACGTTAATGTTTTTCATTCTTCCTATGTTCTTGCTACTACCAAACAACATAAAATAATACTCTTTTCAGTCTCAAATATAAAAAATATTCTGTTTAAAGGTTCAAATAATAAATGATGTATTTAGTTTAGAATATAAATCAAATACATCATTTATTCAATGAATTTGAAAAATGAATATTTTCTTATATTCAAGACCAGAGGGAGTAGTCATTATGTTTCAAAATGAATGTCGTTTTAACTAAAAAAAATTGTGTTTCAAAATGAATATCATTTGCACCAATAATAAATAAGGCTAATTTAGTAAAGTTGTCATGTCTTTGGACACTATTATTATATTTCTTAATTTATGTGTAAAAACTTTAAAACGACTCTTAGAAAGGGACGAAATAGTTTGTTTATCTTTTTAAGAAACATGCATTCTTTTGCTTAAATGTGTTGGTTTGAATTGCCAAAAAGTCTGATTTTTTTTCTTGAGGTAAATAGACTAAACAATTTTTTTTTTTTGTTGGTGAATGAAAACAACATTTTAAAACTACAAGAAAAACTTTATCTTAAAATTTATTACAATGTTCCAGAATTAAGTTTCTGAAAATAACAATTACAATTCCGAAATTGTGGCACTATGGTGCCCACGAAATGTGCAGACGTGATATCAGCAATGATGTCCTCAAGAAATTTAATAATCAACATGACAAGAAATTTAACGCAATGTTCACAAGATAAATATAAATAATAAATTCAAAAGTTTAACTAATAGTAAATGATTTTCGGGAGAAATGGTTGGTGGAAAATTAAGAATTTTTTTTTTGGTTACAGGGGAAAGGAAACAAAACAGAAACAAGAAAACAAAAACAGAAGAAAGAAAAGAAAAGTCCTAAAAAGGACAACAATCAGCCCCTTGGATAGCAGGCTCCCCAAGCGTCGTTCTGCAGCAGAGTTTTCATTCCATCAGGTGCAGCCAAGTGAATAGCTAGAGCAGATTCAGAGGAAGCTCCCATTTTAGTCAAAAAATCAGCGCATTGGTTACCCTCCCGCGGAGTGTGGATGATGGCAGTATTGTTGGCGGATAACAGGTCCTGAACTTCAGCGATGAGGGCAGCATAAGTGTGATAATTCATGGCTGGACCTGTAATGAGGTTTAAGCAAAGATGGGAGTATGTGAAACACACAAATTCGGTGATGTCCAAGTCTCGAGCCAGAAGTAAACCGTGGTAGATTGCAGAGAGCTTGGCGAGTAAAATGTCTTCTGAATTAGGGATGAAACCAGAGAAACCGGATAGGTAGTAACCTGCATAATTTCTAATGAGGCCTCCGAAGCCAGCTCGTTGAGGTGTTCCAAGACAACTCCCATCCACGTTAAGAATGTGGCACGATTGATTGTAGCAGTTCCATCTGATAAAACGCTCTATAGTCTCAACAGTTCCATGCTTAGAGAGCGCGTTTTTTATAACATCAGCCAAGCTATAGATGTGGAAAGACCAAACCTCATGATTCAGACAAGATAAATTGCGGTGTCTCCAAACCCACCAAACTCCCACTGAGAAGAGATTAGAATTAGAACTCATCAAACCTGATTTCAACCATTCATATGCAGAAGGAGAAGAGAAGAAATCCGGATTACTGAAACCAATATGATGCCAAACCTCGGTTGGAAAAATGCATTGTAATCGTTACCTTTAACTTTTATTAAAAAAAAAAAAACTTGTGAAAATTATTATAAAAAAAACAATCGTGGTGCTGATTTTAGAAAACAATTTTTTTTTTGGTACATAGACGAAATGGCAAAGCCATTATAAACTCACACACACAAGTGGAGGTACCGGGGTTCGAACCTCAGTTATGGCATCCGGCCTAACAATTTCGGCATTTTGCCAGGTGAGTTAGGACTTCTAGATTTGTCTATAAAAGAGAATAATTAAAAGATATTATCATTAACTTAATTGTCAAATTAAATGTCTAACCAAAGTCAATTAATTTTGTAATGAATATCGACAATTTAGTCTTCAATGTGATTTTTTTTTTGTCAAGTAGCCTTGTGGATAGAGCTCACACGTTTTAACGTGGAGAAATGTGGTAACCGCGGTTCGAACCCCGGCCCCTGCATATAATATGCAATATCCCTACCAACTGAGTTAAGCTCACGGGGATGTCTTCAATGTGATATTTATTACATCAAATGATGAATAGAAAAAAAAATAGTGTTTGTGTTCATATCACAAAAGAAAATAAAAATAAACAAAATTATCAAGTCAAATTATATATTCTTCATCTTCGTCCAAGTCATCAAACAATTATTCTTCATCATCTTCTTTTGATTCATCAACCAAATGTTCTTCATGCTCTTCTTCGGAGTTATCAAAAAAGCATTCACCACTCATAGATCTATTATTTACCTACAAGATAAAAATAAAAAATTAATTCACTATTATACTCACAATGTTGCAATGTGGTAGAGAGTTCATTCAAAAAAGACTAATCCCCTTATCCTCCTTATCCATCATATTTGACACTTAAAAAAACAATTATGAATTGTAAACAACATAAAAAATATCAAGTTGCTATGAACAAAAACAATGATAGGTCATTGAAGCCGGTAAAACCAAAGAGTAAATTAGATATATTACTTTATAGATTGATTACTCCAACTGATGTTTATCTCTATTGCAGCAAGTAGCAGACGCTTCAGTATAAGGAAAACATACCTCATGATTATTTGGAGTATGTGCAGATGCAGACGAATGTCGAGCATTATTATCATCATTTCGGGTTGATAAAAAGCTCATAAATCCCCCATATCTAGACCTTGTCTTGCTTTGGTTCAACACGACCCTTAGAAGAACTTGCAATTTTCCTTCCATTGCGGCCATATCCTTACTATGTTTAGTCTCCATTTTTCTCATCATATTCTTCGTCTTCTTCTTCTTCTATTGCTTTTCCTTCTGCTTCTTCCTCGTCATCTCCATCATTGCCATCCAGTGCTTCCATCACCATTTCAGGATGTGGTTCGAAAGGATTGAAGTGTTCCATGACCATAGCAGATAGAGAGGAGATGTCTAGGAACGATTTTTGCATAAGTTTATCCACGAATTGAGGATTACAAACAAGCGAATTCTACAACTTGAAAACGCACCTCAATTGCAAATTGTGGAATTCCACACAGCTGCAATTGAGGTGCGTTTGTAAGTTGTGGAATTCGCTTGTTTTTAATTCTCAATTCGTGGATAAACTTATGCAAAAATCGTTCGCGGACATAACCGCTCTATCTGCTATGGTCATGGAACACTTCAATCCTTTCGAACCGCATCCTAAAACGGTGATGAAAGCACTAGATGGTAATGATGGAGATGACGAAGAAGACTATGATAAGAAAGAATCGTTGTAAGCAAATTTGTTTATCTTACCATTTAAAAGGGTAGAGAAACTTACCGTAATTATTTTAGTTTGTTTCTCGTTCTTCACCACATTGTACAGAAGAAACCATGCATTATTGTTCTTCTCGTTCAAAATTTTTATCTTTCACGAATAAAATGGATTTAAGGTTATGTGAATTGCACATGTTACTTACTCATCGTACTTGTTGCAAGAAAGACATGAATATCTTGTCTAGTTTAATTTTAAAGTGGCAAAATTTTCGTGATTCTTCTAACCACCAAAGAAAATATTAAACTAATGTCCTTGTAAGCATAGATAATTGTTATAGTTATCCTTTATGTTCTTCAAAATTTGTGTTGTTATTGTTGAAAGATTTGAAGTACTTATAAGTTACATGTTTTTGCTCATGTGTTTGTTAGCGTGAAAGAAACAATAGTTCTTGTTTTGGCAAGTGAGTATAGAAGCCAGGTATTCCTTGCTTCCATCCTTATTTGATATCATTTGAACATATTGATTCCTTCAGAAAAATAAATGATATTGTTTTTAAAAATTCTGAATTGCACTATATAAACCTCAACACACCTATTTACTGAAGTTTCTGTGCGTCGTAGACCACAAAAATTATCGATGCAACCTCAACCATATAAAATTGTCTGCAACAACAATTAACTGCCGTTAGAACCAACGACAATTAACTGCAGTTGACATCAACGACAATTAACTGTTATTGCTCCATGGTAACAAAGGCAGAAGCATTCTTTACAAAATTGCTTATACACAAAATTGCATTAAACATCATCAAAAATTTCCTTAATTCGTAACTCATCATACATGCATTCAACTACTCATTCAAATAATTTATAAAAGAAACACAATAAAACAAAAGTCATTTCATTGCCAAAAGAAACAAAGATCATTCAAAAGCCATTAATTTACACATGAGTATAGAGGTCTATCATTTTGATTTTTTAAATAATATAGCACACGTTCACTCCACAATTTTTTATTCAATCAAAGATAATTAAAAATAAAAAATAATTAACATGTGGGATCAAGTTTAGGTTCTCTATAAACAATCACCATTAAAATAAAATAAAAAATACTTAAATCAACTGTGTTGCTTAAAAATACATGTGTGTCCATTTTACTTGCTCTCATTAAAAATGTTGTTATATATATACACGGTACATGTCTTTTTTTTGTGTGTATAAACACTACATATGTAACGCCCGTTTATTTTATTTTTGGTAGAGTTTAGAGTCATATTTAATTGATTTATGTGATTATGTGATTTGTTTATTTAATTAAATGGTTTTATTAATAGTTAGTAAGAATAAGATAGGAATTAGAATATTTTAGAATTAAGGGGGTGGAGGTGTAATTAAGAGGA
>Ga0228711_1003811_pt1 | contig 23398 bp, 7 predicted proteins | sample MedpolnodulmetaG_2_FD_177996 | JGI IMG/M metagenome (GOLD analysis project Ga0228711, IMG submission 177996) | Root nodule microbial communities from Medicago polymorpha collected in Santa Monica, California, United States - brown nodules | ecosystem: Host-associated > Plants > Roots > Nodule...
CTCAGTTGGTAGGGATATTGCATATTATATGCAGGGGCCAGGGTTCGAACCCCAAACATCTCACTTCTCCACAATTAAATTGTGTGAGCTTTAGTCACTGGGCTACTTGACCAAAAAAAAAAAAAAGATGAGAGGAAATTTCAATTCTCAACTGTTATTACATGAGAGAATGAAGAATCTGAAACATAGGGAATTAGTATATAACTGAATTAGTTTCAATTTGTTACATATTATAAGTGTTAGAATATTTTCGAACATGCCAAGCCTTTAACTGAATATGGAAAACAGAACTCAAACTATTCAAGCTATGCAGTTATGACAAATGCTAGAAAACATAGGGTAAAATATGATTTTAGTCCCTGTAATTATCTCGAATATTGTTTGATATTTGTACCTATTTTTCGGTGCCTACAGATTGCAAAATTGCATGCTTTTGGTCGCTCATTAGGTTTTCTTCTTTTAATAAAATCTGGTATGCTGCAAATGATTGATAGAGTTTGAGGAGTCAACGTGGTTCAAATGACTTTCTCTATAGTGATGGATACTGTTTTTGCTTCAAGAAAAGATCATTCTTTAGGGAATAAAAGCATGTAGGTGTGTAATTTGTAGAGACTAAAAAAGGGTACAGGAACTAAAAACAAAATAATTGTACATTTTGTAGGAACTAAGAACATATTTAACAAAAAAGGCACCATTAGTTAGTTGTGCATCTCTATACTCCAATAATTGTTTGTCGATCAACCGTTTAATTGTTCGTAGAAGAAATATTATTTTTTTCTTTTCATTTCCACAATACTAAGCAAGTACGATGTTAAATTTCATTTTTTCTTTTAGGGAGTCCACTTGCTAAATTTTGAACTGAAAACTTTGTTGTTATTGTGTTTTCAGTTTTTTACAATTACAAATGATCTCTAGTAGGAGGAGTATGTGTATTTTAGATTACTTTTTAATTGTAACATCTATTTAACCCTTGTGTTTATAGGAATGACCTGGCAAACATTGTCAGACGGAGAGGTCATAAAAAGATTCAGGACCTTCTCACAAGTTCATTATGTGGCAACGTTGATTCTTTAGACACGGGAAAAAGTTTAGATGAAATACTGGATGCTGCAAATGATATTGAGGTTCTATCAACAGGTCAAACAAATTTCTTCTTTCTTAACGCACTATTTTTCTGGATTACTCACAATCATGACTGATGACCAACTTTAATACAATTTAAAGGTCAGAATGAGAAGGTTGACGGCTCGGATGATGGTACCACAGTATCAACTGAATTTCTTCAGGGGGACAGTTCTGGTAGTATGTATGCTGACTCAACTCCAAGTTTAGATGAATGCACTTCCGCCCCTGTAGAATCCTCGGATATTTCATTCGTGGAGGATGGCCTAGGGGAACTCAAAGATCACTCTGAAGAAGTCAACAACGTGGCAGAGGGGTATTTCCACCCAACTGAAGTGACCACTGTGGATAATGATTTGGGTAGTTCAAGCAAAGGTCTTTATCCGAACTTCAATAGCCAAAGTTCCATGCCAACAGAAATTTCTGGTGAATCGTCATTTGAGACAACACAGTATGGAAATTCAGAATGCGATGACGCTTTAATGGGAAAAATGGTTGGAGATATAACTTTTCCATTGACAGTTCCTTCCACGGAAAACCATTCCAACACTTTGTATAGTGATCCTGATGTTGACAATAGAGAGAAAGAGTTCAGTCGTTTGGAACCATCAGTTGATTTGTCCATAGAGCAAAAGGACTGGGGTGCGCTAGAAAGTTTAGATGACTACAATAACAATATTACTGATGATGTTCCCACAACCTCTGGCTCTGAGTTTTCTGAGAACAAAATTGATTCGATCAGTAGTTCTGCAAACGTCAGTGATATAAGTCTCGACACTTCATTCAACTTATCTATGGAGGAAAGGGTCGCAAATTTTATTCAGAATGGAGATCTAGATACAGTTGAAGGTAAGTCTAATATGTAGTTCCTTAACGTTGTGATGAATGCCTACAACTATACCTTTGACAGTTGAAGCTTGTGATTTGAGTTTCAACATATTAAGTAAAAAAATAAGGAATAAAATGTGGAAAAAGAAGCCTTGTTCTGTTTTTCTTTATTACCTGTCAGTTCCATATTTGTTTGATATTGTGATTGCCGAATTTCTCTATCTGTAAATTTTATAAAGCTATGCAACTGACTAAAGAAATAGATATCTGTCCACCTTGCTTCAACTCAAATTTTCACTTTAATGCCTGGTTAGCTTGTCTAGTTTCCGAACATTTTAAAAGAATCATTGGCAACAAGTTCTTGGGCTTTAGTCAAAGTCATTGTAATAGATCGATTTAGTATATTTCCTCCGGTCTCAATTATAAGCAACTTTTCCCCTTTTAGGTTCATTGAATAAATGGTGTGTTGTATATATCATAGACCACATACATCATTTATTCAATGAACCTAAAAATTGAAAAGTTGGTTATCATTGAGACCGGACGGAATACATTTTATGGACATTTTCCATCTGTCACTTTAGGATAATGCATGCAAGTCTAGTTGTTTGATTCTTAGAACATGTCTCCCACATTGCAAAAGGAGATGATTCTTAGGAAAACAAAGTGTACGTTAATTCAGAACCTATTGTTTATATGCCACTAGGTGCCCATCCACCTAAAGAGAACAATGCCATGGCACATAATGGGAACTCCTTGACATCCAATCAAGTTGTTCCATCTGGAAAGTTGGACCAGCCTCTTTGGTAAGTGTTTTGTATTATATTGGACTGTCAACTACTGTTGTTAAAAGTTTTATTATGTTTGAATCTGGACTGAGATCCCCTTTTTTACCTGGATTTGAAATATATATAGGGATGATCACATGCTACATGAGGATCCAATGACTCATTTTGAAAAGGATTTGGATGCTGAGGTCTTTATAAATTCTATCTTTACTGATAGCTTCTTGAGATTTAAATTGTTTGCTTTTTTACTTATCTCATTATGCAGGGTTCAAATGTACAAAATCAAAGTGAGATAAATCATCTCAAGTTCATGCTGGTAGTAACTGAAGTTTCAATTGTGATTTAGATATTACGTATTGTTGGCTAACTAAATTACACTTTTGGCCCTTATGGTTATTTTTAGGTTTCACTTTGATCCCTTAACTTGTTTTCATTTCATTTTGCTCCCTTAAGTAACAAACATTAAACACTTTGGTTCCCTATTTTTTTTTAATTTTTTTTTTTTCATTTTATTTTGGTCCCTTACATTACAAAGGTTATGACACTTTAATCCATTAAATTGCTAAATTTAGACACTTTGGTCCCTTAAGTTACAAAAGGTTGACACTGAAAGAGAAAACTAAAGTGTCTAACATTTGTAGCATAAGGGACTGAAGTGTCTTATGTTTTTAACTTAAGAGATTCAAAATATGGAACATAAAAAACTTAAGGGATCAAAATGGAACGTAAAAATTTAAGGGACCAAAATGTCTAATGTTTGTAAATTAAGGGACCAAAATGGTTTTTTTTTTAAAGGACCTAAGTGAAACTTAAAAATAACTTGAAAGATCAAAAGTATAATTTAACCTTTTTGTTTAGAATAGTTATAGTTATGAATATCACTTGTAATCATTCTCTCTTCTTTTTTTTCCCTCTTCCTTTTGCAAATGCTATTTGGTGCATAGTACCAGAAGGAGTCAGAACTGTCTCGGCTGAAGGAACAGATTGAGAAGGAAAAGGTAGATGATCACTTACTGATAAAATCGCTACGATGATTTTCAATTTCTGTTTCTTCTAGAACAACTTTTTTAGATTCCTGCTGTTAAATTTTACTCTGTTTTTAATGGAGGGGAAAAAGGTGCCAAAACATATTTTATGATATGGAATCCTATTTGCTTGATGTATATATATAATGATTCTCTCCTTCACGAGAGAACTTTGTAAATGGTCTCTACCTTCAATTATGACTAATGACAGCATTTGAGCCACCTCATATTTATGTCATACCTCCAAGCGTTGTTTATGCTTCTAACGTGAAATCCCTGCAAAATCACATGAAAACATGAAATCGACGTGAAATCTTGCGATTCATTATGATTTTAACGGTCCTGGCTTTGAGTTGTTTATGCTCAAGCTTTGTGAGTAGGTTGTTTTATGTTTAAGATTTGAGACTTTAAGTCGTTTACGTTTAAGATTTGAGACTTTTGAGTCTTTTATGTTTAGGATTTGAGAATTGGTTGTTTAAGATTTGAAACTTTGAGTAGTTTATATATACTCCCTCGTCCCATAATATGTGAGCCATTTGCAAAAAAAGAAAAATTGTCGCGAAATAATTGACCCATTTCTCTTTTCAAAACAATATTATTACTTTTTTCCAATTATAACTCTAGTTAATACTACTTTTATCACTCCTAATTTAATATATTCTACTTTGCATCTCTGATAATGGGGAATGCACCAATACTTGACAAGACACTCAAAATTATTTTTCTCTCTCTTTTGCTTATACACTTTTTCTTAATATGTGTGAAATGAACAAAATGCTCACTTAAAATGGGACGGAGGGAGTATATATTTAGTATTATTTTTGTTTTGGTTGGATCCTTTGATCTTGGTTGCGATTTTATGTTTTACGATCTTGCTATCCCATTTCAATCCTACATAATTAATTGAGTAGAATCCTTGATCTTGGTTGCGATCTTATATTTTACGATCTTACTATCCCCTTTCGATCTTATGCAAGATCCCGATTCTGACAACCTTGCCTGCAAGTCATTTGTAAGGTGGACATTTATATAGATCAACATGTGTGACATGTTATTAAAATTTGAAATCAGATGGGTAATCGCTTGGTCTTCTAAAGGATCTTTGACTGACAACTTTATACACTTTAATTGTAAGAAATTGAATATGATTGCTTAAAGTTTGTATGAGGTTTGATTTCTGGACTTAACGTTGGGATACATCGTACCACCGCGTTGTACTTTTTTTGTTTTTCTACAGTTTCAGAAGTTAAGTGTACCTGCCAAGCCAAATATGTGTCCAAAATCTGATAGCATCATGCATATTTTATTTTTTTGCGTGCTGTGTTAACAAGATCTTAGATTGCTAAAAGAAGCTGAATTATTCGTGAATCGTATGAGTGCTTGAATGTTAAGAAAATATTTCTTCCCAAAGGAAGGAAAACATTTTTATTAATTAAAGATATCATGCTAAGCCCTTCCCCTGTCCTTTTGTGTAATGTTGAGAGTTATTCCATACAATTTGCTTAGCCACATGTTTTTGCTTTCAGCATGCTTTGTCTGTCTTGCAAACCAAGGCGGAGGAAGAAATCAGCAAAGCCAGAAAACTAATATCTGAAAAAGATGCAGAGTTGCATGAGGCTGAAGAAAGTCTTTCAGGACTCAAGGAGGTAATGCATTTGTGTTTTTATGGACTTTTAGTCCACTAATGTGTTCGGAGGATCTTGCATTTTCTTGTCCTAATGGTTAGCATTTTAAGCAGTTTTGGATAGGAATGTTGGTTATGAAATTGAAGAGTGAAATTCAGAAACATCCACATACAGTCCCTAAACTCATGATTGTAAACAAGTCTTGACGAGCTTATCATAAGACCACCAGATCCCTGCCTTTATGGGGATGTGTCTTTAGTTCAGCAAAAAGTCAAAGCCAGTTTTGTCAGAGAAATAATTATTTCAAGCAGCATTTTTCTTTCTTTCTGTATAAGAGGCAGCGACAGCGCTCCTTTAAATTTTGGCAGTCCCTCTAAACTTCATTGTGATAGAAGTATGCATTTTCATATTAATGGGTTATTGGTTCTAATGATCCTATATATGCTGTAGTTGGCAATCAATTAGTGAGATTATACCTTCCTATCCAAAAAGATAAAAATAGTTATTAAAATCTGTATAGCTACTGATAGCACTGTGTTCCTTGTATTTCCAGGTTCTTGTTGAATTCTGTGGCGACGGTGATGTTGTTGAGGTGGCTGGTAGCTTCAATGGCTGGCATCACCCAATAAAGATGGATCCTCAACCATTAACTGGTGTTATAGACCATGATGGATCAAGGTTCTAAGCAATTTAATGACATAAGATACTTGTCTGTTTTAAGGCTTCAAATCAAATTGAAATTTCAGTTTGTAACTATTGGCTGATTAAATATTTCCCATCATTCTGTTCTTGTTAATTATGTTATACTCGTTTAAAAGGAAAGTTAAAGTGATTTTTTTTGTTTTATGGTAAAGGCTGAACGTATCATTTCAATGATTTGTTATGGGAATAAGCCCATGTCATATGTAATAGAGAGAAAAACACATTGCATACCGTCTTAAAAGAACAACATATAAGTTTCGTAAGAATTGACATGGCTTAGTAATAATACTGATATCTGCTGTTCATTATTATAATACCCAGGAAATCAAGATTTTGGTCTGCGGTGCTGTGGCTTTATCCTGGTGTATATGAGGTGTGTGCATCTTCCACTAATGTTTAATTGAATTTACTTCGGGATGCAGTTGCAATTCGTTTAGGTAGAATGTTTCTAGATAAACATGAATAAAGCATTGACTATTGACTATTTAAAACATATAAATACTTAAAGATTTAATAACAACTTGTGGTTTGTTGTAGATAAAATTTGTTGTTGATGGTGACTGGAGAACAGATCCACAAAGGGAGTCGGTAGCTAGAGGTCATATATGTAACAACATTTTAAGAGTAGATAGATGATGCATTCTGGTTCAGGTCATAACTGCTAGATGTACATAACAAGGTATGATGATGGTTTCCATCTTGCCTCATAACCATCAATTTAAATTAATGTTTGGAATCAATGTGAGTTTGACGCAATCACTATGTAACTGTGATTTTGTTGAAGCTCCAAAGTGTAGCTTTTAGCAAAACCACAGCGACACGCCGTGATTGTGCCAAATTCACCACCTATCCAAACCTGCACTAAATGTTCCCAGGTATATTCTGGAAGTAACAGAATCATACTAATGATCTTAAGGTCTTAATTGATAGACATGCATTTAAATCAGTTAGGGATTACCGACACTTTTAGTTAATGTCAGCACAATCTCAATAAATTTTTAAACTTAATCACATTGAATTTGTTTTTGAAATTTGGGGATTGACCTAATATTATTGTGAACTGTTGTAGGGTACATAGGAATTGAAGATAATGGTTTACTGTGAACTTCTAAACTGTCAATTTTGACAGCAACATGGAAAAGAGGGGACACAAGCACGATTGAAAGAACGACATTTAGATTGAGTGTCTTCTAATACCATCTAGTATGTACATTTAAATTTGAGATTAGTGTTTGATGTTTTTTTTTGACAAAATTAGTGTTTGATGTTTTGACATCTTCCACGTATGTGAAAGGATTAGTTTATGATTAGGAGAAAATAAACCTTTAGGCGTGAGCTGATAGTGAGGGATTTAGATAGTTTTAGAAAGAGGCCATAGGTTTTAACTGTTAACGTCCACGTCACCATCACTGTATCTATTAGGAGAAAACGATTGCTTCATTGATATTCCTCGTCTCTTCACAGTCTCTTTTTGTGGTTCATTTTCAAAGTGGCTTACAAGAACCATGATACAAATTCATTTCGCGTAAATTTAAGATGCAATGTAGTATGATGGATAGAAGAGTAACTGTTTTCAAGTTAAAAATACAAACATGATTAAATATGTAAAAACATGATTAAATTTCGAGTATACCCTAATCTTCTCTACAAAGTCCTATCCTTTTAATTTTATGGAAGTTGAACAAGACTGAGAGGCTTTTGGTTTTACCTTATTTAGTAATTTAGCATATTAAGAATTTAATAAATCTAATTATTGAATTAAAAATTCAGGTTATGTACAAAATTGGATACAACATTTTTAGACGGATGCATTCATATTTTATGGTGCATCAATGTGGCTTCCTTTCTGGGTGGATCTTCAATGAGAGTTGTGTAGAACCTTTTTGTTTCTCTAGACATTGATCCATTGATAAACTTGAACCAACTTCATTGAATGACCAATCAACCATGACTGAAAAAAAAAATGTTTTGCAACTTGAAAATGAAGTTAAAGAAGAAGATTATTAATTGGAGAAGAAGAAAGACGATGTATTTCGGTCAGAGAGAGAGAGACGATGTATTTAACAACAATTTTTTTAACGTTCAGGGATTAATAATTAATTTGTTATTTTTCATGATACGAAATTGACTTTTTTTTTGGAACTAGCAAATATACCCCACAAAAATTGACTGAATTCAGTTTTTTCTCACATATCATCTCCGCACCACACTTTTTTCTTGAAAATATACTGTAGTCTCAAATTTACTTCGGGAATATACATTTTTTTCTTCCCTAACATACATTTTTCCCACATTAATTTCTGACTTCATAAGTTTGACTTCGGAAATGCATGAGAAAAAATGGATCTTGGAGTACTTTCGAATGAATGTACGGTAAGATGTTAGTCTCAAGACTTCCAACTTGTTTGAGTCACGAGTTATTATGTTTTTTGAGATTTGAAGTGCACAAAAAATTACTATTCTAAACACAACTTCAATGTAAACACTTTCCGTGTCAATGTCAACAGAAGTTTACACTCCACAGTCGACACTCACATCATTCCAATGAGACATAAGATAAAATCGTGAAGAACTTATACACTTAAATTAAAGCGGACAATAACTCAAAACGCGGTATTTCATAGTTGAGGGTGGAATGAAACATAAACACCAATTTAGACAAATAAAAAATTCTAGTATGATTAAAAAAGATATGTTTTGTGACTGTTATTTTTACACGAGCTTCTAACTTATTTTTATGTATAACGATCTGTGATAAGTTAATTCAAATAGCTTATAGTTTATTATTTTTTATCTTAATTTTACTCCTGTAATCTTAATTAAAAATAAGTAAATATTAATTAAATACATATTTTTTATATTATTTTTTGACAAAATGTGATTTTATATTTATAAACTACTTCAACTACTAATATTACCAAGCAAGAAAAAGAAAGAGGAGAGGAGCGTGTTGAAACCACGTGGAAAAGTGAAGGTCGTATCAAAAGATAGTCATCGTGTCTCTTTCCTCGCCCTTCTACTCTCATCTTGATCTTACTACTACAAAACTTTTCAATTTCCATCACAAGTCACAACTACAACAACAGGGCCTCTTTCTCGTTCATTCTACTACTTTGTTGTTGTTGCTATTGTCCATTCATTATTCTACGAAATGGCAATGGTAACAGCTACTTCCATTGTCACAAATCATCTCCGTCCTCTATCATTTCATAATTCGCGCCAAATTTGTTCTCTCGGAACAACTCGCCTCCACCTCAAATGTCACGCCACAAACCAAGACTCACACCAATCTCTCGAATCAACACCGAAAACTGAAACAATCTTACACTCTTTCTCTCCATTGCCATTACTTTACACCGCTGCTCTCTTACCCGGAGGTACTTAATACATTTTAGTTTTACAATTCAATCTTTAATTCTATCTAATTCATTTCTAAACTAAACAGATGGAGCTGTGAGATCTGTGTTTGCGCCTTTCGTTGAGATAGTCAAGTCATTGAATCTGCCTGACTGGCTTGTACATTGGGGTCACCCTGCCAACATGGTTAGTTAGTTACTACTACAAACTAATTAAGATAACTGATTTCAGTTATAGAAACACAGAAAAGGCGCTAATTTGTTTGTAATTGTATTTGGTTTTGCAGGCAGTGGTGCTGTTTGCTATGGGTGGTTATGGTACCTATCTAGGTTTTCGCATTCGTTATTCTGATAACGTAGTAAGCTATTTTGATTATCATCAAATTTCATGTTTTCCTTTGCTTTTTGTTTTTATATTGAAAACAAATAGTATGAGAAATGATAGTTATAATAGATATATTACTTGTTTGCTAAAATAGTTAAATTTGGTGGGTTACTAAAAACTAATTCAATCCGATTTTCAAAGCATTGCGTAAAATTTGATATATATAACTTGTTGAATATTTGTAGGAGGAAAAGGCTAAGGCCAAGGACTTGCATCCCAAGCTTTTAGCGGGTATGTTTTTCTTCTTTGCTCTCGGAGCTACCGGTGGAGTAACATCTCTACTCACAACAGATAAACCCATTTTTGACAGGTATTTACATTCAGCAGCTTCTCTTTGACCCTGAAGATTATTACTTGTTAATTTACTTACAAATTTCCTATTACGTACATGATTTGCTTATTTATTTTCAAGCAAAAAACAATAGTCTTATATCATCTTGTTGTTTGCTTGCAGTCCTCATGCCGTTACAGGCGTTATTGGCCTTGCTTTGTTGACAATACAGACTATATTACCTTCATTGTTTGAGGTAATGGTTATTTCGATTGAGCTACCTTGTTTTTATTTTTTCTCCCTCTTTTTTAACCCATGGAGTTTTTGAATCAGTGTTACCTAACCATAGATAGATATTCATTTATCAACACTAAAATGTTAATCTTTTTATTGAATAAAAATCGAAGTGCAAAGCTTTGTAGCACAAACACTTTATATTGAAAGTGTGTCCAATGTTTGCCATGTTGGTTTCTAGCACACTGACACGACACCAACACGTAGTTATATATTCAATCACTTTCATTTTCTTAAATTATAAATGGTGTCTTCATGTCAGTGTAAGTATCGTCTCCATGTCTGTGTCAGTACTCATCGCTTAAGAGTCTTGTGCAAATAGTTGCGGAGTCGCGATCTAGTTGTTAATAACATTGTCAAGAAGCTAGTACACCAAAGTAACTTGTACATCAGCTGAGAATGAGTTCAAAGCTTTACATTGTTGATTTGTTTGCTATCCACCCTTTCGTCGTCATTGAATTTGTTACCATTTTTCACCTCCTCACTTTCAGTTACCTGAATGATATGCAGGGAAATCCTGGATTAAGGAATGTTCATGGCATCTTGGGTAGTAGTATCATGACACTTTTTCTTGTTCATGCTGCCCTTGGACTTCAATTAGGCCTCAGTTCCTAATTACAGCTTCAATTGATGAGGTAATTTATTTTAGTCATGGTGTATATTCTTTCCCGCACCGGTTCTTAAAACTTCATTTCAGAGTTTTAATTTACAGGATGTTATGCAATCTTCCATCATTTTGTTTAAATAATTCAGATTGGTTGCTGATTCACACTACTACAGCTTTTTACTACCAGTTTTTTCTCATGGAAACAGGAGTAAGAACTTCAGATTTTAGTACTACAATTACTGATTGACTTGGTGCTTGTTTGAACATGTCTTCTGCATGTCTTTCTATCATCCCAATGAGAATTCTCCGTAATTTACCAAAGGACTATCTGTAGCGTTGATACCGTGTAATCAAACACAAAATTATATTCCAATCACAGTTTTTGAACCGTGAACGCAACTGAATACAAAGTTATCTTTACAAGTTATTAAATGGCAAACACTGCAAGCAGTTTTATTTATATTTGATAACAGAGATCAAGTATTATAACTTTAGTTTTATAGTGTGGCAATTGCTATCTTACAATGCAGATATGTCTCAGTTGATAGAAAGTGTTCCACTCGGATTAGTGTTTACTTGTTTGAACACTTTGTTCGCTATCATTTGATAGGAAACTCAGGTAATGGTAGAAAGATCTTCAAAATTCATATTAAGTAATGCTGCTGTTAAATAATAATTTTGTCCACGGTAACTCCCTGGCTGAAAGAAGCCACAATTTTGGAATATAATGGAGCTAACATCTCGAACTTGGCAAGACCATATTATGATCAATGTGAGCTGGGAAGGGAAAATTTGTTTGTTGTCTTATGAGCATTGTCCTCAATTAATTAAAAGATGATAAGTGCTATATAGCGCGACTCAATCGCAAAATATAACATAAATGATGCCAATGTAACATAAGCTTAATTTAAAGACTAATGATGCAAACAAAATGTAACATAAATGATGATCAATTTGAAAATAAAATAGATTGGAGATGACAAATGCTGATTTATTTATGCAATTTTGACAAATTTTCTCCAATTGAACCAAAAACGTCAACTTTTTTTTTTAACCAAATTTTGCTTATATTTAAGACTTGAGTAGTAATCCATAGACTATTTAAAATCCATCAAAGTAGTTGCCAAACTAGTTATAATCCATCATGTTAGTCTCTCGTTTCTTTTCAAAATAGGATGTGGGCAATATCTCAGGAACTATTTATTATAGTTTAGTGACTATTCATTAGATTTCTATTGTTCCTAGACCAAATTGTAGAGAAAGTGATAATTTAGAACCAAATTGCCGAGTTGTTAAAAACTATTTATTTCATGGGTCATGTTAACTTGTGCCCTAAAAACACATGTTAAAGAATAAAAAAAAAAAACAATTTTGTACAAGTTAACATTTGCCTTATTTTATATGGGTAGATGATGATCAAATTCTTCATATGCACATGGTTTTTTGGGAGTCTATGTGTCTTCCTAAGGATAATGGTGGTTTGGGGCTTGGTTCTGCTTGATTGATGAATGAGGCATCACTGATGAAAATTGGTTGGAATCTTAGCGCAAAATATTATTCATTTTAAGTGCAGTGCAGGTGCTGCGAACAAAGTATAAATTTGGACATGGACCATGTGCTGAATTATGGGATACGTGCCATTCTTTTTCATCCAACCTGGATAATTGTTTGATACCATGTGCTGAATTATGGGATATGTACCATGCTTTTTCTCTAGTCAAGTAGCGTGATAATTGTTTGATACCATGTGCTGAATAAAGAGTAACTTTCTCTGCGACTAGGATGGTCGAAGATGGTGTTAATTGTCCAAATGTTTTTCATTATTTTTTCCCCTCTAAATAGCAGTCGTTTAAGCTATATGCATAATCTCTAAGAAAATAATTAATTGCATTGATTTTAATAATAAAATTAGTTTTTTTTATTAAACCCTTATTAATTATATTATGAGAATAGTTAAGTTAGATGAAATTCAATAAATAAAAATATAATAATGGAAAAATAAATAAATGATACATTGATATTGTAAAGTGAAAATTATTATGGAAAAAAAACCAAAGAGACAATTATTTTAAGACGGATGAAATACCTCTTATATTAGGTTTAAGGCGGTATGTGTTTTATTCTTTGGTATTTTTTGACAACACGTTTATTGAAATAGTTTTACATTGTTATGAATTTTTTGTCTCTTTTAATCATGGGTGATTTGTATTTTTTCCTAGAGGTTTCTAGTTTGCTTTGAGACTTTGACTCCTTTTATTTAAAAAAAAAAAATACTCCACCTGATAAAAAAATTAGGTCAACAATGTATTTAATTTCCTAAAAAAAAGAGTTAATGTATTTAATCAAAATTTTGAACAAAATAAATCAATTTTTATGGATCCAACTTTACATATTGCATAAGATTGGACGTATAAAATTAAAATACTTTGTGACATAATTAAATATAGCTTAAGATGTACTAAAAATAAAAATATATAGCTTAAGAAAACACCAAGAAAAATATAGCTTAAAAAAGTAATAAAAAAAAATAGCATAAAAAAAGGAAAGAAAGTGCGTAAATTGTGAGTGATAGCTAAAAAAACGTACGAAAAAAAAGGAAGAGATGGAGGGAGGAAAATAGAACGAGTCATCCGTATGCGTTTCTCTCTCCTCTCTTTCCAATCCAATATAAGTCCACAATATCATTTCTTCCTCTTTCATATCACATTCTTCTTCTACACTCTCAATTCAATTCAATTCAATTCAATCATACAAAGGTACGTTTCAAATTACACGCTTTCTTTCTCTTTAGATCTAACCTTAGCTAATTTCTATTATCATAATCCAATTTTTGTATGGATCTCGTTATTATGATCCTACATTCGCAGATCCATAGCTTGATCTTGATTTTCTTCTCTGTTTTCGAATTGCGACAATAATGTTGACAATTGTATACATTTTGTTCTGCATTATCTGACCTTAGGAACTTAATGATTGATTGTATCTTATATGGATTTTGTTCATTTATATTGTTGTTGTTAAAATGATTTACTGACAATGTAACTTTTTATTTCACTGTGCATATAATTAAATCCATATCCATGTAATATAGGTTTAAATATGTTTTAGTGGTTTAACTCAAGTGGTTAATGAACTTTGGACCTGTTGGGAATGCAGAGTTCGAACCCGGCCTGATTACATTGTCACTGATAATGCAGATCGTTTAAATCCTTAATGAATTCCATAGTATTTGTTGTGAAAGAATAGTAATACTCAATAGTATTTTCTGAAAGACTGTTCATACGATAATATTTTGTTTGTTTTGCCAAACAAGAAATTGGTCGACTATAATTTGTTAAGCAACAGATCAAAGGAGTACTTAGCATTCAACACTTTCTTTTGGGCGGGGGTTGGGGTGGAGGTGTATGTATGATAGCAGAGTAAATTTTGTGTGTGAATTATTTCCTTTGCATAGTGGTAATGTAAGACATTTTGAGAACTTTATTCATTTCATTTATATGCATACGATAGATATTAAATTACTACCTTTACATTCATTTCATGGATATGCATACGATAGAAATTACTCTACCTTCAAAATCTGTATTCAATTGCTTTTATTCAAGTCATTTAACATCTAATATATATACTCTTGGTCTTATTATCTTTTTGGAACATCAGATATGGATACCTTCCTATTCACCTCAGAATCTGTAAACGAAGGTCACCCCGACAAGATCTGTGACCAGGTTTCAGATGCCATCCTTGATGCATGCTTGGAGCAAGATAAAGAGAGCAAGGTTGCCTGCGAGACCTGTACAAAAACTAACATGGTTATGGTCTTTGGTGAAATCACAACCAAGGCAAAGGTGGACTATGAGAAAATAGTTCGTGACACTTGCAGGAGTATTGGATTTGTGTCTGCTGATGTTGGTCTTGATGCTGACAAATGCAATGTTCTCGTCAACATTGAGCAACAGAGCCCTGATATTGCTCAAGGAGTTCATGGTCACTTGAGCAAGAAGCCTGAGGAAATTGGAGCTGGTGATCAAGGTCACATGTTTGGCTATGCCACTGACGAAACACCTGAACTAATGCCACTCACACATGTGCTTGCCACTAAAATTGGTGCCAAGCTCACTGAAGTTAGAAAGAATAATACATGCCCATGGGTTAGGCCTGATGGTAAGACCCAAGTTACCGTTGAATACAAGAATGATAATGGAGCCATGGTCCCTATTCGCGTGCACACAATCCTCATTTCAACTCAACACGACGAAACTGTCACAAATGAAAAGATTGCTCAAGATTTGAAAGAGCATGTTATTAAACCTGTCGTCCCAGCTAAATACCTTGACGACGAGACCATCTTCCATCTCAACCCTTCAGGTAGGTTTGTGATTGGTGGACCTCATGGAGATGCGGGGCTCACCGGAAGGAAGATCATTATTGATACCTATGGTGGTTGGGGTGCTCATGGTGGAGGTGCCTTCTCAGGAAAGGATCCAACCAAGGTGGACAGGAGTGGTGCTTACATTGTTAGGCAAGCTGCAAAAAGTGTTGTAGCTTCAGGGCTTGCTCGCCGTTGTATTGTGCAGGTTTCTTATGCTATTGGAGTGCCAGAGCCACTTTCTGTGTTTGTGGACACTTACAAAACTGGAAAGATTCCAGATAAGGATATTTTGGTTCTGATTAAGGAGAATTTTGACTTCAGGCCTGGAATGATTGCTATCAACCTTGACCTCACAAGAGGTGGCAAATTCAGGTACCAGAAGACTGCTGCTTACGGGCATTTTGGACGTGATGATCCTGATTTCACATGGGAGACTGTGAAGATGCTCAAGCCCAAGGCTTAATGGAGTTATGGTATTTTCAGAGGTGGTTATTTTATCATGGTAATCATCTTTCTTATTTTTTGTGGTGATCTTTCTTATTTTGGGTTTGAAATAATAATAAATGAGCTTCACCGAGTATATTATACATTATTTGAAGTTATGTTTTTTTTTCTTTTCAGCTTAGATGAGAAATGGGAGCAGATATGTGCTCTCCTAGGTGTGGACTGGAGGCTTTTGCACATTAGGAGCATCCAGCATTAGCTACCACTTTTGATTTTGGTGTTACTTGTTTAAATTTCATAATTGTTACTGGTTTTTGTTTTCACCATTCTGCTATTATTTTCTCGCAACCGACTTGTGTGGTTGGTGTAAACTTAGAATATCATATCATTTGTATTATTCTTTTGTATTCATATTTACTTAATATATTGTTTTTCATATAGAAATTTTTCCTGCTGGCTGTAGTTTCTGATGGAAAACTGGAAAAAAAATAGGGTCAATTAATCTGGCACTCACAAATTTATGATGGCGTACCATTATGAAATATTATTACATATATACAGAGAAATTGCAAATATAACATTTGACTGAGATGAAACAAGATTACCCTTGAGCAAAGTATTTCATTAGAGATAACAGATAGATAATGTGCTGTAAATGAATTTTGTACCAATTCGTGAAATTGTTTTTCATACTTCAAATCATTTATAAAATATTTTTGACAAGAATCATTTGTAAAATATGTAATGAAGCATCCCTCATTTCTTAAAACAATCAAATATCAATTTTAAAAATTAAACCATAAACTATGGCGAAAATTATATCATCCTCCCCTTAAGCCATTGCAAATATAACATACCCTCTATATTTTTGCTAAGCACAAATCTCCCTTATTTCTTAGATAATTCACTTGTGAAACCCCTTTTACTAATACGTTAGTTACTTCTTCTCTTGACACTGTTACTTAAGACCTATCATCATAACTTTCTCAGTGTGAAGAGGTTGGTCACGACTTCTAAGAATGGTGTTGTTGCTATTTGTTTTCTCAGCTTCTATGAGTTCCTTAAGATCCATTCAATAACAATGGAAAAATTGAACCGTCTCTTGACTCGATTAATTCAAACAATGTCATTGTCATATTCTTTCATTTGATGAGTTGTTAATTTTCTTAACAATGATTGATCTTAGGTTTTATCATGCAAAATGTCTACATAGTTCAATCAAGGTTATTTGGATATCCCTTTCATTCAAAATTATCAATATCATCACCCTAAATGAGGCTTTGAATCTTGCAAGAATTACAAGTTTGTCTATTGATTTGTTGAGACGTAGTTACTCCGAAGAAGAATTACAACACATGAGATGTTTGCTTAGAATCAGTTTAGCAATTTGAGTATGGTAGTGGTGATTTGGTCGTTTCAAGTGATTGGGTGAGAGGATAAAAGATACATGAAAGAGTGTTATAGGCAACTTCATATGCTGGTGAAGTTGCTTTGCTTGATTCACATCCTTATCTCAACTAGGTAGTTATTCAAATTGAAATGCTGGGGAAGTTGCTTTGCTTGATTCACATCCTTATCTCAACTAGGTAGTTATTCAAATTGAAAAACGAGGAATATCAATTTCAGAATAACGTGTTTTTTTTCTTCTTCTCTATAACGTAAGCCAGACGAATTTAACAACAGAGGAGAAAAATGATTTTCTTAAAAATAAAAGGGGTGCTGGTTGTATTTACATTAACCTCAGGGGTGGTGGTTATTGTAGTTTTCTCTAAACTATATCATGAATAAACATATGTAGCGGTTAATCGATTACAAATATTGTTTGTAAGTGCCTAAGTGGTATTTAAGGAGAGCATTATTTTATAAACATGTGTGAAGATTAGCAGCAGTTGTCGGGGCCTCGAGCTCCTGTAAGTTTCAACCTGCGCTTCTGTGCTGCAAGTGCTTTTAATTTGTTACCAGTTGCCATCAGAAGCAAGTTTTTCATGTGCTGCCTTTGTTCCTTTGGACTTGACATTTTCGACAAAGATTCCTCGAAGGCATGTAAATCACGAGGAGTAATAAATGGGAGAGACTGCAAAACCTAAACAAACAAAAAATGAACGCATGTTAGTAAAAATATGTACGCAAAACCTAATATGATATTGCTCAATATCCAAGGTCTAGGATTTTAAAGTGTATTCCAAAAGGTAAATGCAATAAGAAAAAAAACTAAGTAACGGAAAATAACTAGCCTTCCTGGGGGCTGGGTGCCTATCACCAAGATATACAAATATCTCTCGACAAATTTCAACTAGATCAGCACTGATTATTGCATTCGACTCGAGCTCTAATCCTTGAATAACGGATGTAAAAAGATCTTTAGAAACGTATTCTATGAGTTTGGTATGGTTTGTTACTGTTGAAAGAACTACCATTGCAGAGCAAAAAGAAGAAATCTTTGTCACGGCTTCACCATCTGTCCATTTAAAAACTTCTAAACACATTCTTAATGTTGGAAGGGCAAGACCTTCATGCTTTAGCAGGAAGCTATCACGAGTAAAAGACATAATGAGAAGAAAAAAAAGCTTTGAAACTGAAATGAAGCATACATTCCAAACAAGTAGAAAGCATACCCAACCAAAGAGCATGATGCAACCGCATCCAAGCTTTTCACAGAAGACATGTCGAAAGGAATAATATGCCCAGACTGTTCCAAAGAAGGGATTCCAGTATTTAGGGGAGGAGAAGCAATAACAGAGAGGAGTGAACGGATCTGACGTGTTAGATTCCTCAAAAGTGTTTCCTCCATCACCTGTACTTTCAGGTCTGATCCACTAAGAATGCCATGAGTATCAGGAACCTTTGCTCTACCATCTTGCAGAAGACTTGACCATGAACAGCTAAGAGCTTGCTGAACATGAACAAATAATGGGTGCAGAAGCTTTTGCAGCCAAATTTCCCTCATATCGACAGGACAATTTTTAACCAACGGAATCAAAATGCAATGAACAAGCTCCCTCAAATGCCTAAACTCCATTGACTGTATATTCTCCATCAGGGCAACGGCAACAAAGTGCACATCCAAGTTTTTGAAAAATGAATCCCCAATGGTTATTGACAAGCCCAATACATTATATCTATTCATATAGACCACACATTTAGTAATGTACGGAGATGTAAATAAAGAGCAATAAAGATGTCATAGATGCAGAATATTCTTATTTTAATCAGAACGTTATTTAGTCTATATTGATAATTGTTGCAAAAACAAAATTGACAGGGAAGAGCGATAAGATTTGGAACAGAATATAAGTTTTAGATAAAATATAAATATCGGATATGCATGCTTACCCACTGAGTCTGATGAGTTTAAACCAATTTCGTATATCTGATTCATCTGGTTCATCATATCCTTCCTTAGGGTTCTTTGGCAATTCAGGGTTCTCTTCTCCAAGAAGAGTGAACCTCTCAACATCACTCATAGCCATTGCAGCTTTGATCTCTCCAGGTAAACTTTGGCGTATAGATGGAGACCAAAGAGAGTTTATGCCTCGAAGTAGCTGGAAATTAAGAATATACTACATTATTAATACTGTTAGAAATAAAATATAAAACCATTCACGTGTATTCACCTAACATTTTAAACTTTTGAAATGGTAAATAACATGGTATAAAAGCCTTTGTGAATAATTGATCTAGAATTCATTACTAGACTAGACACCCCCATTAGTCAAATAAAAAGTTCAGTTTCGACGTACAGTATATAGGATTGTGCATTATCTACTCTTCAAGCCGAAAGGGCACTCGGTGAGCGAATATGTAATAATATGAAACATTCACGTGCCTTCACCAAATAGCTTAAGCTTCTTAGATAGTTTGTTCGTTAAAATTACAAAGTATTTAGAGGACAAGATTGAAGACACAGTGACCATTTTGATTCAAAATACTAGAGGAAACACATGGCCAGAGTACACTTCAAGGAAGTATGCATACTTTCAAGAGAGGATTTAGCATCAGTAATACATGAGGGGCCAATGGATTTAAAGGATTTGAATCTGACATTGATCAGCTTTCTGGATTCCCGCGAGCTTTCTTCATCACGCTCCTCTTAAGTGCCATCTGAATGAATGTAACTGTATGAAAAACTGACAACATAACTGGTGTTTCTGACCACAACTGAACCAAACCATGTGGACTAGACAAATATCTATCCTGCCACTCCAATTGTGTCCACTTTTGGCTCAAAGGTTCTAGTAGCCGTGTTAAAATTCCTTGATGTTGTTGAATACTGTGTCAAATTAAGCAACAACAAGTGAGATAAGGTTAAATTAAAACATTAACAGAGTATATAACAAAAACAAATTATCTATTATCTTTGATCATTACCCAGCAGAAGAAGCCATAACAAGAAAAGCATCGCCTATAAGATTTTGCTCTCTCTGAACCAGACGACCTTCCCTTTGCAAACAAGCAACGGTATCAGCAACGCCCTACATACAAACTTATCAAGGTAAATATACTCAATCTCCTCCCAAATTACACTCTAAGCCGTGTGGCACTTTCAACTTGTATCAGGTGACCAAAATAATGAAACCCAAACTGGTGAGAACGAAGCTACACCAATAACAAAGTATAACACTTTAAGATCCCCTGAGCTATTTACACAATCATTCAATAGTTCAATTTTCACATGATGAAAGTGTCATAGAAAACTACACTGCGCCTTTCAACGATTTAAATTTATAACGTTTCAAGGGTCCTTTAGTTATTTACATAACCATTCAATAATGTCATTTTCACATGATTTAAGTACCATAAAGAAAACTACAATGCTTCTTACAAAGATTTAAATTTCACCAGTTCAATTTCAATCCCTCTTCCATTCTGTAATTGAAGATTCAACTTCAATATGTGTGTGCTTTATAACTCATCAATTGAAATAGCATCACACACTAATATAATGAAGTGTTTTAGAGGAGACTAAAGTGATGAAAAACAAGATGGAAATTAACAAAACAGATATGAAAAAGCACAGGGCCAAATGCTGATTTCAAGAACAATTTTACAGGGACAGCTGACAAATCAAACCAAAAATTCAATCATTAACTATTAATAGCATAACAGCAAAGATTTTTTTAGATTTTTTCCCATTCATATTTGGATTACTACACTGGTGTGTTTTGACAAATCAATATAACTAAAGATATCAAAGTAGCCCTAGTTTTTTTTTTTGAAGAAGCTAAATTAGCCCACCTAAATTGGCACCAGAGAGAATCAAACCTGAGACCTCGAGGAGGAGCACACTCCCAGGTCCCAAGTCAATACCACCAGGCCAACCCAAGTGGGTTAACAAAGTAGCCCTAGTTAATTCAGCATGACCCTAATAGAGGCTGAATTTTTTTATGATATGGCTCAAAACTGGCTTAAATAATATTTAATTCATAACTAGATCAAGGCTAGTTATATAGCACAACAAACTTATTAGTCCGGCGGGAAGTACTGTGAAAAACTGAATATAACGTCATAACCAGTTAACTGTGATTGTTCAACAACGGATGTTTAAAAAAATGCACCTTCATATGAGGCAAGATGCTTTTTTCAGCAGCTTTTGCTATCCGAATAAATGATGAACAGACATGTAACCTTGCATGCCGAGCACTTGATGTTGATGTCTCCTGCCAAGAGATTATACAACTTTTACTTGCCAGATAATTTTTCTCAATAGTTGAAAGCAAGAATGAAAAAGGGTTGTTAAGGTAACCTTAATTTCAAGTGGAAGAGATGTTAGAAGTTCAAATAGTTTATTGATAACACTGCCAGCTGCATCCGGAAAATACTTCAAAAAGAAACGCATTGCATCTAAATAGTGAACAAGTACTTCCACAAGTGCAGGCTCCGTCCATTTCAAGGAAATAAATTGCTGGAGTAAGCCTTCAAGGAACAGTAACAAAAAAAATTACAAAGGTCCAACTAGACAAACTCAAAAGCAGCAAATCTGGAAAACTAACTAAAATAACCTTCAAATGTTCTGCATAATTCTAACTGAACTGCAGCGTTCTCCTCAGCAATATCATTGGATCTATCGAAAACTGCATTTACAACATTCTCTAAAGCCAACGGCATGCTTCTGATCGCAGCTAAGTCCTACAATGAGAAAAGCAGATCCAACAACAGTCAACACATACGCATGAAGTGATGGTGAGAAGCTGACATTTTTTAGACTAAAATCTAATTGTCAAATATAATAAACCTAAGATGGCGATGGTGAAAGCAAGAAACTCTTGATTATTGTATCAATTTTTTCAGAAACTTTAGCAGCAGCTATCAGGGGTTTGTACAAAGCAACAAATCTAATCAGCTCCAACTGTTTTTAAGGAATATTGCAAAACCATAAGTTTCTAGTAATTCATGCAACATGAGACTCCTCAAGCAATAAGTCACCTTCCGGATACTATCTTAGAACTTCAAATACAAATTATGAATAAATTCAGTAACGTAGAAAATTCCTTTCAAGATGTTCCATAACAGAAATTTTTCCAGTAAACAAAAGGAAAAAACAATATATATGACTTTATAGATGCCCATGAAACTTACCAGCCTAGAAAGATACTGGCAGAATTGACCCTTGTCCTCAAAATTGTCACTCCACAACTCCAATGCCCCTAAAGAAAGTGCAGTTCCAGGCAGAGTTTTCTCTCTTTTGAGAATATGAGCAAAAGATGTATCTAACATTGCACCACAAAAATCATCACTCAAAAAACTTAGAGTCTTCTTCTTTGCATTTTCAAAACCGGAGCAACTAACAGATGGACTGTCACCAGCTGAATGAGTGGAACTTTTTGGCTTTGGCGTTAAATCCCTCATTAGCACCTGCAAGTAAACATTTGAGGCAAGAAATGGGAGATATGAAAATATGATGCAAAAAAGAAGAAGCACCACGACACAGTACTTTTGTAAAACTACAACATACCAGCCAGAATTGCAGGGATTGAAAATGAATTGCAAACTTGTAGTTTTTGAAAAAACCTAGCATCTGAAAGAAAATAAAATGAAATGGTTAGGTCAAATGCAAGATTTACACGTGTTCATGTAAAATAAAAGTAAATTGAAACAGATTTTTTTTTTTCATTCATGCATATGATAGCAACATGAGTTGAACAAAAGAAAATCAACTTGATACTTGGCGAACAAGTCATGTGAATTTTTTTTGCAAGATCTGTTGTGAAACCAAGATATTCTGTCATCTGCAATTATCTTTTCCATGGAGTTTAATCAGAACTAAAACCATAAGATATGAGCGATATTGAGATTAAAATAGTATTGCAAAAGAAAAACCAAAACCACAAATTATATACGTAATCTTTAGCCAATATTGCCTAACCTAAGCCGCTGCCGCTCATTATTACAGACTTAGTATTACTATTAGGAAAAAACTTAGGTACAATTCCTTAGGTGCTTTTCGTATGGTTCTTAACTAAATTCACCATGATTTTCTTAAATCCATAATTCTCTCAAAGTTTGTTATCTCCAAAAAAGTTGTATTTTTAGTTAAGAACCATACGAAAAGCACCTAAGGAATTGTACCTAAGTTTTGTCC
>Ga0228711_1003812_pt1 | contig 23396 bp, 10 predicted proteins | sample MedpolnodulmetaG_2_FD_177996 | JGI IMG/M metagenome (GOLD analysis project Ga0228711, IMG submission 177996) | Root nodule microbial communities from Medicago polymorpha collected in Santa Monica, California, United States - brown nodules | ecosystem: Host-associated > Plants > Roots > Nodule...
TCCATTGATGTGGAACCAAACACAAATTTGATTTTACCCTCTGGAGTTTTTGAAGCAAGTTTTTTAACAATGTCAATCCTAAACATTATCCTTTCGGGTGTTGGGGGGTCGGCCTAGTACCCCGGAGTTTACTCTCTTTACTTTTATTAATATATTTTAGGATATTGCAAATGATAAGTGAAATCTTTGATGAGAAAACATAGTTGAAGTGTTTTAAACTCGGCTTTGTGCACACACAAAATATTCTTAACACCAAACACAAGTGACATTTTCACTATTAAATCAAAAAATCATATAATTTCTCATTTGATTTAATAATGAAATGTATTGAATCAATTGTAAAAACAAACTTATACATAGTACAACAAGACTTATCTCACTTGTGCATTAGTGTAAACTGACATTAAATATCAAGTGAATTGTGATGTTATGCACTCTATTTTTTCCCTCAGAAAAAGTAAGAATTGAACATGGCATATGAAAGTTTTACAAATGACTCACATACACATATCATTTGTCATAGATTTCAGGAATAGATCAATAAAATCAATTACTGCTAATTTTTTAGCTGTCAAACCAAGAAATCAATCACCAGCTCTCTCCTAGTAGCGCAGCACAACAAGGGTGGAGCTTTTGCATACGTGTCAAGACATAGATGGGTCTACGTCAGGAAGATCTATCAGGTTTTTTTGATAATATTAAAAATAAAAATTCAACGTAGATCATCCCATCACACACGCTCGTACACTTTATGCAATTAAACCTTCACTCATCTTAATAATAAATACGGCCCACTACATTGTAAATGCAGTTATCCACCACTGCTATTCTATACAGTCAACACTTTGTTTTTTCCACTCATACTCATAATCATAATAATAATCATGCATTTCTCCCATAAATGCATAAAAAGGCGTTACTGAGCATATTTAATGTCTACAAAAGGTGACCGAGAGTAGTTCAAAAGTCCTAGTTCAACTGATAAAAATCTCAAAATTGTTAAGCTGTACGTCATGATCGAGGTTCGAATCCCGACGTCTCCATTTGTGTGTGGAATTTATATTCGTTTGAGCTGAATTCGTTGTGATTCACAAATCAGCATTTGATTATAATCATGCCGCACTGATAGGATCATCGAACTCGTTAATATGTGCCACAAATGTCTATCTTCTCAACACTTATTGTGTATGAGTTTTGTCATTAAATTTATTGAAATAAAAAAAATAATACATTTTCCCTTTCTTCCAATTTTCTTTTTCTATTTTTATTTAGTACTTTATATTTTTCTCATATCACTTTTTCTTATATACATCACATCACTCAATCACAACAAGTGCACTCTTTCTCTCTCCGTTTTTTTTCCCTATAAAATCTTCATCACTCACTCATAAATTTCCCTCGTAAAACAAACAACAACACACACACATATAGCAAAGTAGCAAACTTCCAACTTCCCTCATTCATTTCCATTCTCAACACTCTTTCTCACTCACCAATCACAATGACATCCTTAAACCACAATACAACCCACATTTCTTTCCCCAAAACCACAACCTTCACTATCAAACCACAATGCATAACACTTCAACCACTCAAACCCAACACAAAACCACACTCCCACGAAACCTTAAAAACCACACACAAAATACCAAACCTTTCATCATCAAAATCAACATTCACACCATTACCATTACCAACAACAAAAGTTAACAAAAGATGGAAAGAATACCAAGGTATGACCAATTGGGAAGGTTTATTAGACCCATTAGACCATAATCTTCGTTCCGAAATCCTTCGTTATGGCCATTTTGTTGATGCTGCTTATAAATCCTTTGAATTTGACCCTTCTTCGCCAAACTATGCCACAAACAAGTTCCCCAAAACCACACTCTTCAAAAAATGTGGTTTACCCAAAACCGGTTACAAAGTAACAAAACATTTACATGCTACCTCAGGAATTCAACTACCTAGTTGGATCGACAAAGCACCATCATGGGTTGCAACAAAATCAAGCTACATTGGTTATGTAGCTGTTTGTGACAATAAAGAAGAAATTAAACGACTTGGTCGAAGAGACATTGTTATTGCATTAAGAGGAACAACAACATGTTTAGAATGGCTCGAAAATCTTCGCGCCACTCTAACCAACATTAATCCATTGCAATGCGATAATTCTTCGCAACATCCAATCAACTCCGATGAAAATGATCAACCCATGGTGGAAAGTGGGTTTTTGAGTCTCTACACTTCAAAATCAAATTCTACAAATAATGATGCAATTCCCTCATTGCAAGAAATGGTGAGAAATGAAATTGAACGCATTCTAAAAACATATAAAGGTGAAAATTTGAGTTTTACTATAACAGGACACAGTTTAGGAGCAGCATTAGCAATTTTAACCGCCCACGATATTAAAACATATTTTGATAAAAAACCGTTAGTAACGGTAATCTCATTCGGCGGTCCACGTGTTGGTAACAAAAGCTTCCGGTTAAAACTCGAAAAAGAAGGAATCAAAGTGTTGCGTATAGTAAACTCAGACGACGTAATCACAAAAATGCCAGGGTTTGTGTTAGACGATAAAGTTGAAGAAAGTGTTGATGATGTGGAAGGGAATAGTGATGATGTGGCATGGTTTTTGCCACGTTGGATACAAAAAAGAGTGAAAGAGACTCAATGGGTTTACTCAGAGGTTGGGGAGGAGTTAAGGGTATGTAGCAGGAATTCACCTTATTTAAAAGGTGTTAATATTGCCACGTGTCATGATTTGAAGACTTATTTGCATCTTGTTGACGGCTTTGTCAGCTCTGAATGTCCTTTTAGATCTACTGCCAGGAGGTTCCTTCAGCTGTAACTTTTTGAAAGAATATAAATTTTGAACATAGAAAGAATATGATAGTACATATACACATTCGTGTATAGAGAGATTTTGTCACAGATGGATAAACTTTGGTCATGTATGAATTGTTGAGATTGAAAGTTATTCCACTTAGTTCAAATTGATTAGTGATACACCATTTTCTTTATAAGTGTTTTTTTTACTCGTTAGTTTTAGGGTTAAGATCCTCTTCATTTATAACTTTCAGTGTTATATTGCCAAAAAAAAATTAGTTAAAAGTGTAGACAATCATTATTTGTCATTCTCTTAACCTTAAGGAAAAAGTTTATGCGAGTTAGATTGCAGTATTCTCCGGAATCACGATGAGATACAAGACTCAGAGAATGCTTACATAAATACTTATAGGTTATCTATCAACGAGGTTTTAATATTGACAACATGAATTGAACTCATACCCTTGTGAGATATGAGTCAACTCCTAACCAACTTAACCGACCTTTGCCAACAGAAAGATGTATTGATAACCCAAAATTTGATCAAAAGTAAATAAATTATCGCTAGAGATTATTTTAACAATCCTCAATTGTCAAAACTGGTTTGTGTAGTTTTTATCTAACTTAATTTAAATTCTAGAAGGTACTAAAATGAGTCTAGCTTAGATTCCTTGACAAAATCTATTTTAAGATATTCAACATGGTTACATAATCATTTCAACAATGTCAATGTTATATTTTGATTTTGATCATCATTTGATCTAATGAACTGTTTCACTTCTTATCATTCTAACATAAAAAGTTTCTTTCACTTGATACACCTCTCATACATGAGAGGGTATTTAACTTGAATTCTCCATAATGGTTGCATAGACATTACTATTGTAGATCAAACCATTAAGTGAATTTGTCAAAATTACGATAAGTTATGTATTGTGATTTTACAAAAGCTACAATTTATATCTTTTATGAAATCACAATGAACCACCGTGATTTTCATGCAAATTTAAATATACAATAGATATGACAAAACGAAACAATTTGGAGAGTTGGTCTTCTCCCATTCTGAATTGCTCATTCCTCTAAAAAAAAGTCGAACGCGAGTTAACTCATGTGATGTATTTTCAACATGAGTTAATTCATGTATGTGAATTTTTCAGTGTGAGTTAACTCACATAACACGAGAATGAGTAAAAACAAAAAAGAGAAATTCTCAACAATTTGCACCAATAGAAGTTTACATAGAATCCAAGCTGAATTATGATGGGCCGACCTTCACATGTCTTTGTCTATAAATATTAAGAAAGAAAACCAAGGTAATTAGTTACATGTAATTATCATAAATAAACGCTAGATCTTGTCCATAATAATAAACAAAAAACGTTAGATATGACAGTTTCCAGATTCCATGATATTGTCCCCCTGGAAAGCATGATTCAGTGACTTGATTGTTGATGATAGTCTTGTGCCTTTGTCCTTTTTATGCTACTAACTTTTCAAAAATTGATTGCATAAAACTCTAGTTTTGAACCGTAGAAAAGCAAAGCATTGATTCCTGTATCATGATGTATTTGAATAATAATTTTATTATCTAATGTAATGAAAGAACATTGCCCCAAAATATCAAAAAATGATTCGCAATAAATATTGGCTCAAAAAAGAAAAAGCTTGTATGAGCAATTAATATAGGAGTTTTACAAAAGGGAGGTTGTAAGTAAATGCAGAATGGGTAAGAAATAGGTCCCATTTAAATGGACCCCAATGGGTCCTTTTGGAACTCTCTTAAGTAAAGTGTATGGGAACTTTCCATAATCTAAAATTCTCATTGTCTATATCAAGTTACTAATGAGAGGTTGAAAGCAGCTTCCAATATTCCGAGATTAATTATGCAAACATGTTTGAATCTAGGTTTTGGGGTTTTGCAAACCATATGTTGCGGTAGACCTTAAAGTCTCACATTGCTTAAGAATAGAGATTAATGATAGTTTATATGCAACATTTACACTTCTTAACCTAACGAGACGCCTTTAATAAAAGGTAAAACTGTGAAGAGCTTATACCTAAAGCGGACAATACACGATGTGACATACTTGAGGGCGGAACATATGATGACTTTACTGGGGAGCGCTCTCCCATAGCCTCGGTTGGGGGCAACTGTTCCAATACATCTTAAAGTCCAAGTTGCTTGGGAGTCGAGGCTAATGATAGTTTATATACAACATCCCCATTCCCCAATTCAACGAAGCACCTTTTTATAAAGGACAAAATCGTGAAGGAATTACACCTAAAACAAACAATACCTCAAAACGCAGTGTGACATACTTGAAGATGGAGGGAAACACCATCAAATGAAAACAAACAATTCCTCGAAATGTACTGTGACGTACTTGAGGACGAAGAGAAACACCATCTAATGTGACAATGATTAAATATTTAAATGGATTGATGATATGAACCTCTTATTGAACATACTAATATGATCCAATATATCGTATCGCGATTCGTTTAAAAACAATGTTCAACACACATTGGTAATCTACTCTTCTTTGTTACCGGAGATCGTCTCCTCGGCTGTTAGGTTCAGTGTTCATCGTCACTTGAGTACAAGTACATGATGGTCGTCCTACGAGTGACTCCTTTGGTTGTCAATTGATTTGAGTCTGTCTCCGGATAAGATAGAGATTATCTCGTCTTTGTGGTTTAGGTTTAGTAAGAGCATGGCTTAAAGAAGCGAGTGAGTCTTGGAAAGGTGGCCATAATTTTTATTAACAATAATTTAAAATAACTAATTATTGTTAATCCATAATTCAATAATTAAATAATTTATCTAACCCAAATCCATTAAATGTGCCTTGATGAGTCTTTTTAGAGTTCTCTAAGTAGAGTGAATGGGTACTTTCCACAATCTAAAATTCCCATTGTCCACATCAAGTTGCTAACGAAAGGTTGAAAGCTACTTCCAATATGCCAAGATTAATAATGCAAACATGTTTCCGTGTAAGGAAAATATTTGGATGATTTTTACCAAGAAAATAATAGTTCTTACCTATAAGGAAATCAATGAACCAAAACATTGCCAAATTTTTTACAACATTTTACAATTTGCATTCTAGATACTACTTCAACACCACGGATTTGTGAATTGTGATGGATTCTTCTATATTTGATCCCAATATCTTTCTTTATTCATGATCACGCCGTTGCCACCATAAGTGTCTTCTCAATCATGTCCAACTTGAGCAAAAAATTATGTGTTGCTATTGGACAATTTTCATTTTGGTCCTAGTTGAAATATTTGTGACCATGCCATTTTAGGTAACTTTGGTTTTCATAAGAAACAAAGAACAAATGGAAATGATTAAAACTTATGATTAGAAACCATCCTTTCCTTTCGTCTATGATCAAATCATACTTCTCCAAAGGTAGTGCGCAAGAAATCAAAGCATGAGATACATAGCAATCAATCATCATTGGGTATTAAAAGGTGGGTCAATTATTTAACAGGTCAAAAACGATATATGTGAATGGATTTCTAACTATATCAATATATTATTGGTATAGCTCAATGATCACATATATTGCGTATCTACATATATATGAAGAAATTGGAGTCCAAGAGTTGTTGAAAATTAGTTAGAAAGGAAGGTAGTTTTCATTGTTAACAAGCAGATAGATCAGTCGGTCACTTCCTTGATAATAACTTGTGAAAACGATTTTAGGTTACTAAAAAAAAAATTATAACAAGTACTAGTTAAGGAAAAAAAATACAAATTTTATATTGGAAATAACAATTTTAAAAAATAGATACGTCACTTTTAAACAAAATTTCTAATTTTTTTTTTGGGTACAATATATTTTTATTTCCTTAACAAATGCCATAAAACACTCAAGCAATTCTTTAAATATAAATCATACTATTTTGACTATAGGCGATATTGAATTCAATATCCAGGGATGACAATTAGAACTACACTCTTTCAAAGAAAAAAAAAAGGATCTACACTCATTAGATATCTACGAAAAAATACCTACAATAGATGGATAAAAACATGCATTATAGGTATGGTGTAACGTCTCAAAATTAATGAACTAAAAGTAATCAAACTTTGACAAATTAAGATAGCTAATTATAAGCTAAAAGTTTATCATAAATTAGTATAATACCGATTCATGATAAATAAACATCGTTCCCTTGAATCCTTCTCACTCTCTAACTTCCAAAGCAAATTGTTGGCAAAGGTTGAAGTAAATAAAATAGTCACGGGGGGTTGAATTGTGACCCTTTAAAAATTAACCGGTAACTTAAAAAGTAATTCTCAAGTTGAAACTTGGAATGGTTAAGTTAATAACAGACTTCAGAACGTTCTGATGTCTGAGTGCAAGAACAGTTTAACAAAGTAAATGTGTTTGTGTTTGCAGTAAGTAAAGAGTATAGGGAAGAGAAAGAACACACAAAGAATTATAGTGGTTCACCCAATGTGGGTTAGTCCACTCCTCACAATCTTGTGAGAGTTTCCACTATGATGCTTGAGATAACTTCTCAAATCTTGCACCTTACAATCTTTGTTCACCTGAACAATTACACAACCTGTATTCTCTAAGCTTCAGCAGGCTTGCACCTTATTGCTAAGTTAACCATTTAGACTTTTACAATCTTTGCTCAAACTAACACTTTAGTACCTCTAAAGCTAGATGAGACATGGATTACAATTTGTGAGAAGTTCGAATGTTTGAGAATCAAACAAAGAGGAGGAAGAAGAAGAAGTTATCTTTAAGAGAGATAACAAAGAGTATTGATGTGCACTATAAGAAGGTAACAAGAGCATTCAGTGATTGATCAATTTCAATTGCAAGAGCTTCAAACAAAATCAAGTTATTTTCTTGTATGCTTTGCAATGGTGCAAGTAATGTTGAGCCTTTGGTCTCTATTTATAGAGTTTTAGGGCTCATATAGCCGTTGTAAGGTGACCAATGGTGTTATGCCACATGTCCTGAGCCCCACAAGCTTTTACTTGAAAATCTGGGTGAACATTCTGACCATCAGAATGTTGTTGTGTTCCCAGGACGAACATTAGAATGTTGTTGTGTTCTTCATTAGAATGTTAATATTCATGATGTTCTTCATCTTGGTTCATCAATGATGAATATCTGATGAGTTTCTGGGTTTGTTCAAGGCGTGACATGAGATTTGTTAGGCTTTATCCACCAAAAAGTAACTTCTCCATATGCATCAAAAGTTGCTGGTTAAAGTAGGATAAAGCTGAACCAAATCTGCCTTGGTCATTGTGCAGGAGAGAGAAGATAGTGGGTCTGCAACTTCAGGCCCATGCTTTTAGGAGATTTGTTGATTTTGATCAGAGGACAAGTTATCTCTGATGCAAGATCTCCTTTTGCCTTGCTTGCTAACTTTTCACCAACTACACTGTTCATAGTTAGAAGCATGTGCAGATATGAACATTCTGATCATCAGAATGTTCCTTTTGTTCTTACTTGAGGATGATTTGTAAGACTTACTTTTGATGTAATCAGTCCTAATAGTGAAGACACAACTGAAGTGCAGTGAATGCAACATCTAGGATAATATTCTCATTGGAATATTCCTAGTACTTTAATGTTCATAGTCTTAGATGAACATTAAAGATCCTTTAGACATTGTTCTTGTGATTGTCTTAAGTTCTTGATTAATCCATGCAACTGTACTTTTCTGCACATACAATTATGTCACCTTGTAGTTTGCATGTTCTTCATGTTCTTGATGATTTTGGGTTTGCTTATGAACAACCTTCTGAACTCTCATCAGAACGTTCTGATCAACTCACTGATCAACATTCTGAACTAACTTTCTGAACCTCAGAATTAGTTCATGAATTCAATGTCCTTTGATTTCTTGTATCTTGGTATGATTTAAACCTTGTTCCTGTCTTAGTAAAACACTCAAGAGCACAAGTTAAATACCAAGGAATTAATCAAATTCCATTTAATCCTTAATCATTAAAGTTTATTATCTTTAAAATTAATTAGGGATTTTGCCTCAACAAAGGTACCAAAGCGGCAACCAGCAAATCTCGAACGATGGAGGGGTGATGACATGCTGTCATTACGTAATTTTTAGGACTTATTTTGACAATTTTGATAGAGTTCAAGGCAATATGAATGGTCTAGAGGCGTTAAAAAGCGAGAAAACAACTAAAAGCTTGAAGCAACAAAAACGAGGCGCGATTGCTTACATCGTGACGCGATTTTATAGGCAGAGAGGCAAGCTTTTGGATTGCTGGAAACGTGACACGATTGCGGGAGACGTGTCACGATTGTGAAGAAGGATCTCGAAGGACTCTAGGTTGTTATAAAATCGTGACACGATTGGACACAGGTGCGACACGATTTTTGGATCAGAAAATATTTCCTATTTAACCAGAACTCAGTGCCAAAAACAAGGGTTGCGATTTTGGAGAGCAAGAGTGCGATTTTGAGACCTGAAGACTGCTTGAAGGGCGATTTCATCATCATTTACTCAGTTCATGTATGTTTTAATTATTTCATTGATTATGCTATTTGTAAACTCGATTATGAGTAGCTAAATCTCTCAGAGATAAGGTCCGAGATGAATTTATGTAACCCTAATTGATCCATGTTGCTGTGAAACTCTATTTATTATGAATGACAATCTAGTTTTTATTCAATTCAATTGTTCTTAATGCTTTTTATATTCTGATCACATATAAACTAGATTTAGTGAGAACGAATGACTACTGACCCTAGCTTTCGACTTAGACCTAATTGAATTGTTCTAATAAACATGGTTAGTCTAGGAATGGATAATCATTTATTAGTGATATTAGGTTAACATGCTTTAAACCTTCAAAGATTATCAGACCACCTAAGGAATTAGGGGTTGTAGTTTGAGAAGAGGGTCCTAACTCAAGGGATTGATTATGACTATTTTGTTAACTATCGTGGAACTAGAGAATCATTCATAAGAATAGGTGCAATACACCAATTAGGGAAACACTAGAGGATTCGACAGACCTGATCTCATCTCTCTCCATATTTTCTTAATCAATCTTTATTTTAAGTTACTTGATTTCATCAAATCAAACCAAACCAACTGCCTAGTGGCAAATTAAAAGAACTTTATACATCCTTTTGAATAACGTAATTGAATTATTGAGATTAAAACCAGTCCTTGTGGGAACGATATTTTTACTACTTCGATAGTAATTGGTACACTTGCCAATTTTCTATCAGAGGGCATTGTAGTTCGTTGAACTTCGTCAATAAAGAGAACCAGATCACCGGTGATCAAACAAATAGTGGAACCTCCACCTCAAAAAACATCAAGAGAGCAGAGAGACCGCCATTCAAGAGTTAGGGAATCCCCTTCCCGATCATGCGCTACCTGGGCACACAAATTCTTGGCAGACCTGCACAAGGTGATCCAACAACAAACCAAGACAATCAAAGAGTATAATCAATGGTTGACCAGGGTCGAGAACCAACGAGTGCAAATCCCAGTTATCGTTATACCTCGTGGAGAATTATGGAAAGTGGTCGAGGAAGTGGTCATGGTCGATGAAATCGATAAATTCGTCTACACTGACAGTTGCTCAAAGCATTGTAAATGTTAGTCCTTCTCAACATGATGATCGCCACAAAAGCACAAAACCAAAGACAAGAAAGCTCCACAGAGGAGGAAATTCGAGACTCCAACAAAGCTCGATTGTTTCCTCAAATGCCACCCTAGGTGAGGTAAAAGGGACTAAAGCGAAAACTCACTTCTCCGTCGCGGCGGGGAAAGGGGAGGAAGTGGTAGCTAATGATGACTCCTCATTATAGACTTATAAAAAAGTCTTAGCATTTCCTATTGAAATAAAGTTTGATCTGACTTGAGTCTTACGTAGGCTAGATCGTAGGCCTCTATAGGCCGGTTGAATTGTTTTGGCTTTTTCTGAAAATCTTTTCTAAGTTGTTTAAACCAAACAAATCAGGCAAGATAAACAGAGAGAGAACAATACAAGCAATTATCCTGGTTCGCCCTACAATCCGAGGTTAGTCCAGTCTCCATGCACTTCCAAGAGATTTTTCACTATAATCACAGAAGATTACAATTACTTAGACAAACAAGTCTAAGATTTCCTTGCCTCACACTTGAGGACTTCTACAATCACAGTTTACAAATAAATTTTATTTTGTTTACACTTTGATACTGAGAGACTAAACTAACTTAAAACTCAACATACTTCTAACACTTAAGAAATTCTAAGATTGAAAGTTTATAAAAAAAATTATAAGTGTTTGTGCTCTATATAATTTGACAGATTTTTGTCATTTGTAAAATTTCTTGAAGTCACGTAAGTTCTTAAAACACCCAAGTCCTTAAATAGGAGAAGATAATAGAGTGTTGTTTAAAGAAGTGCCAACACATTAATCTTCTTTATGAAACTTTGATCAGTTTTAAAAGTTTTGCCTTAATGGATAATTTCGTTGGATTTTACTTGAGGCATCCTTTACTTTTTTGGGATTGATCCATTACATTCTCTGTCTTTCAAATTCTTTGTTTGTTTCTGCATGTGGTCAGAAGAAGAGAAATTGTACTTCAAAACTTGAAAGCGACGTCTTGTCAGAAGAAGACAAAATAGGTAAGAGTCTCTCTATACTTATGCTTATATACACTGATTATCCTATTATGTCACAACATCCAACACATTTTCATTTTAAATCATCCGTAAGGGAGAGAAGAGCTCTAAACTCTAACTTCTCTAAGATCATCTCAATCGCTCCAAATGATCCTTTAATCATAGAAGGTACATGTTTAGATATATTTTTAGATTACAATATTCTATAATTTGTATCTATAATTTTGGTCGTCTGTGTTAAATATTCCAACACTAACTACAAGGATGTTTCCACTTTTAGTTTATACAATGACTAACAAGAAAGTATACAGAAATGTACAATACAACTTTGAACGATTATTAGATGTCACTTAAAAAAGGTAGGTGTAAAAAACATGGTATTATTTTTATTAGCCGTCAAAGATATAGGAACATTCTCAATAGGAGAAAAGTAAACACCGGACCTCACTTTGAGTTGCACAATCACTTCCAGAATCAATTTTTGAAAATCACTCTAGAGTTTAAACTGGTGAAAATTTTGGATTATGGTTCAATTGATTAAACCACGGTTAAACCAAATGATAATTAAGCAAGTAAATAAAAATTGTAAACAAATGAACAATTCGCAAATCAACCATTTTCATTCGGTTTAATCTGATTCAAACAACCAAACTAACTATCCGACTAACTAACCGTTCCCGTTCATGTAGATAAAAAGTACACACTTTTGGCGTGATGAAAAAAGATTGCTCATTTAGATAATTTGTTAGCCTTTTTTTGGATTTTTTGTTTTTCTTCTTCTGCTTTACTACTATCCATGTGGATTGGAAAAAATCATATTTGTGATTGCTGGGTGTTTTGTTGCCTTTATCGAATCTGCTACTACCTATGAAGCTGCTATGGTGGCTATTGAAACTATCTTTGCCAAAGGTTGACGTAAAATTTGACTTTAGTCCGACTCTTCTCTTGTTGTACAAGCCTTCAACGATGAAAAATGCATCTCCTATAGATAAGGTATTCCTTGTAGAATATATCTCTAATTACCCACGTGGCCGACCATACTTGGTGGGATAAGACTGATTATAGACGACTTTTGCCACAATATGCAAGCTTTTGTGTGTGTGCATATTCAGTTAATTTTCTAGTTTTTCGTGGATTTTGGTTATTGTGTCGCTATATTTGTACTTTCATTTTTTTTACAAAAGTCTAAAGCAATTTCGATTGCGAGACCTTTTAAAATGAGGTGTGTTATTTGAACAACCATTTACATGCCCATTTCTGAGATAACTATATATTTACAAAGAAAAATAATTATTGATACGAAAATCATCACAATAGAGAGAGAAAGTAAAAACATAACGAGAGAGAAAGTTGTAATAAAAGTTTTCACAAATTAGTTATACAAATATCAGTTTCTTTAAAATAGTTCTTTTACAAAAGACTTTATGAAAATATATAAAACAAATAAGTTTTCCTAGAGTCATGAGGTTAACCTAGGCCAAAGAGAATAAGGGACACCATGCCTAATGGTGTGGCTAAAATAATAGTAATATCAAAAAAATATACTAAATGAAATTAGAGTTTATGTACTATTTGCAATTTTATTTGGATTAGTTTTATTAGCTCAAATTCATATTTGTAACTCTAACAATTGCTTATTTGAACAAAATAAACCACAACTTTCTCTAACATTTCATTCTTTCTATTACTCTCATCCTTCACTTTTATTTTGTTTTGTTCAAATAGAAATCCTTCAAATGTAAATTTTATTTTGAAAAAAATATGGCGTGGCTATAGCCACACCATGCCTAATGGTGTATTTGCCCTTGCTTCATCTTTCTTAACTCAACTTGAAAAACATTCATTATTAGATTGTCATATCATATATTCACAACCAAATTGAATTTTTTTTTAATCCTCTTTTTTTTTCTTCCAAAATTTTGAGACTTAAAGTATTTGCTTGAGTCTGCTTGTGATTGGGAGGTTATTTGGTGTCAACCTAATCGGAGTCGTCCTTTCTATTATCATGTTTTGCATTCCACTTTTTGCTTAAAAAAAAATAAAAATGAGAACCATAATAAAACAGCTCAGTTGTTAAAAATTCTACATTTAGTTAAACCAAAATATTGTTACCATCCTCTTAAAATTATTATAAATTCAGTGTTTTCACACGTGAAAAATCATGTGTGAGAGCTATATAAAATTCACCTATATACTATGAATCAACCTATACAACTAATCTAATTATGTATGCAATGCATCTGTCCTGTTTCTTCATGATATACTCTCATACATTTTTTGTTAATATCTCTATTTCTATGCTAATATAAAGGTTAATGGCTGAATGACACTATTTAATCCCATGCGCCACAGATATTTTTAGCAACATTTAATGGCCATGTTTTGCTTTGGCTTTAGATGATAGGTTTGTGATATACTTTTACTTTGATATACCATATGTTGGTTTAAATGAGTGTGTATGTGATGGCCAAAAAATGAAAAGGTAAAGAAAGGAGACATATATGAGAGGGCCTAATCTCGCAATTTTATATATCTATAAAGAAGGACAAAAAAATGGGTCCCAATTCCCAAATGAATGAGCACACAATTGTATGATTGACTAAATTACACTACAAGTTGCTCAATCTCATATATCTTCATTAGACCAGTTAATTTTGGCTGGCATGAAAGTATTTGTCAGCATGTTAAACGTGAAATTAAAGCCCTAATTTGAAGTGAATGAAATGTAGTATAATGTTGGAGCTCTTACATAAGTTAGTGGTAACAGTGGAAATTTATGCAATTCATGTTTTCTTCAACTCCATTTACCATTTATAAAATTTCAATTTAGATTTATGATTCTTTTCTTTTTAGTTAAAAGAAAACTAAGTTAAACAAAAAAGAAAGAGATACAAAGACTGAGAGACATTACACTTGGCCCAGGTACAATCCAGTCGAGGATACAACATTAAAAATCAAACGTACTGATCAATCCTAATTTATTATAACAAAAAATTCACTAATCACGGACGCAACCTAGCGAAACCACGTACGGGCGTGAAACCAGGTTACAAAAAATATGAAAAGTGAACATCTGTGAAGAAAGATTAGGGTTTAATTTCAACGAATGGATCAACCACCAACACGGTATCAAAATCCAAGTGTCGACAACTCCTTGAACAAAGCAGCAAGCATAAAGCTCTTTCGAGCATGAAATATCAACATGTAGGTAGACAAGATGACTTAAGACCTACAAATCTCAACATATCTAAAGACATCAGATAGTCGAAGAGTTCAGACCACCAAACACAACCAATTTAGATTTATGATTCATTTGTAAGAGTAATTGATTTTATGGTCCATTATTGTAATCATCTTTCTAATTTGTCTTATCACACATGTGAAACATGTGCAAAGGTGCAATTTCATTTCGTCCCAAAGCATTTTATATGACTTTTTAACCAACTTCATTTATATTTTAATATATTTTTAAAGACATTTATCCAAACTCTAACTTAGTTTTGATAATTTATAGATCCGGTGTATTAAGTGTGAATAATAAATGTTTGTGGATAATGTGAGTGTTTATGAAGGGATTCATATCCCATTTTCTTAAGATTTTGAATGAAAATTTAGTATTTTAAATCATTTGTATGTTTGCTCTTTGTCGAGTGTGATCTATTGGTCCTACATGTGTTCGTATTTTAAGCTTCCTTTATGATCCTTTTATTAAAAAAAACTTCCTTTGCGATCTAACAAAGTTGTATAAAAAATGTCCATGCAAACCAATGCTTCTAGGGACTGGGTAAGGAAGTTAAAGAGAAAAGTTTTAAGTTTGAAAATGTAACTTTTTAGACTTTTGACGAGTTGAATACACAACTTTCAATACAATTATGTTATATTTGATTACAGTGTCCCGGGAAGTTAAGATCATATCCATTTAATCTATTTTCCATTTCTTTCATTTGAAGAGATAAAGACATAAAAAATCTTGAAAATAATTAATAGTAGTGAGACCCACTTAATGGTAGGACTCACTACATGTTTTTTTTGTATGTATCTCTCATCAAATAGCATTATCCATTTACTTTTAGCAAATGGAGATGATTTTAACTCTGTCCCGAGGGCACCTATTAACATTTTCCTATAAAAAAATGGCACTCTTTGTTTCAAAATGAGTGTCGTTTAATGTTTTTACACACAAATTAATAAATGTACTAATGGTGTCAAAAAAACATGACAATTTTACTAAATTAGCCTTATTTACTATTGGTGTAAATCTTTGAAAGTAATGTACACTCAATTAATTAGAAGGTACAATTGGAAGTAAAATAATAATTCTACATAGAAAAGCGCAAGTGATATTCATTTTGAATCAATTTTTTTTTTTTGTGAAAAAGATACTCGTTTTATAACGGAGAGGAATTATTATTATTATTATTAGTCTTTTATGACAAATGGTTCTCTGATATGTCTCTGAGGTATCTTTCACTTAAGGGTGAGCTTGCTTGATGAATGTATTTGCTCATATCATTAAGGAGAAGATTGTTGGAATATTAAGTATGACGGGAATTAAGAAATATGATATTGGATGAAAATATAAGTGTTAAGCAGCATATAAATAACAGAGGCCATATACCTTATCTTTTAAAATTTTGAATGGAGAATTTACGTCAAACTTACTTATGTAATTGCGCTTAACATAATATTGATAATAATCTGTCATATCATATTTTTAGAGTTTTTTTAATTAAATTTTTATTAGTTTACTATTTATTTAGAGTCATTTGAAATAAGTTGTAGTTTTTTTTTATTGAGTCAAGTAGTGAAATAATTGGAATTAGTGGTTTTTTATTTAGAGTCATTTTTGTAGTTTTTTATTTATTGAGTCAAGTAGTGAAATAATTGAAATTAGTGGTTTATTATCATGATTATTGGTCGTATGATCAAACAAGAGAAAAAGGAGAAGTGACAAAAAGCAATGGCTTTAAAATTCATATTAATTGATGAGCCAATAGAAAATCAAAAGGGCTTTTGTTGATCCAAGTCATTACTTTTTAAATTCTGCTTTTCTCTCAATAAAAAACGCTCATTTCAAACTGAAATGCCCAAAGTACTCCTGCGTTAGTTAACACATGCGTTAGTTAACTCACGTACGAGTATTTTCGGAAGTTTGGTTAGGAATGAGCATAATGTATTGGGAGAAGAGTATAATTCTTACTTTTTCTACACTATATATTGTCACGACATTACTTAGTATATTGTAGAAAAAATTAATATCCTACCACCAGACAAATGGTTTGCCATACTTAAAACAAAATTATCTTATGTGGTGTATATCTATCTTGAAGAAGAAGAAAACAAACTGTTCAGCAGCAATCTGTTATTTATTAATCTTTTACCTTTTGGGATCTGAAGTCAAAATTTCATGCAGTTGTAGAGGCAGTGTATTTCTAATCGCCCAATTAAGATTACAGAGGTCAAATTTTAAAAAAGTGATACTAAGGGTGTGTTTGGATGGAGGGTTTAGGAGGAGAAGGGAAATGAGGGCTTAGTTTTCTTTTTTAAATTACAGACGTTATAAAATGTTTTTTAGAAAATTGAATTAACAATATGATAAATGATCATGTAATACTTCAAGAACACTTAATTTATTTTGAAAAAACATTTTACATTGGTCGTAATTTAAACAATAAAAATGAGTCATCCCCTCCCTTCTCCTCCTAAACCCTCCATCCAAATATACCCTAAAATTTGGGTTCTATCTTAGTTGGACGGACAAAAATGTGTGTGCTGAAGAAGTACATGCAGTTTTAAATGCATTCAATCCACATCCTATCTTCTACGAAATTAAATTAAAGGTAGAATAAAAATTTCTAAATTTATTCTTAATTGTGATTTTTTTCCCTTTTCTTTTTTGCTAGACTTGCGTTACGAGATTAATCCATCTCTTGGATTTACTTACGTAAAAGGTAAAGTAGACCCACAAAATATTTTAACGCAGCTAAAGAAGGGTGGTAAACATGCTACAATTGAATGGATTAGTTATGGTTTTCCAAGAGTTGATCAAAACCAATTTCAAGATCAAGCAATAGGCTATAACAATAATTATTCATCTCCTCAAGACCCATTTTATCATCATGCAAGCTATCCTTATGAACGTAATGCTTATCAATTCAATCATCCTAATTTGGTGGTAATGAGGAGGTTACAAGTTAAGGTGGTGATGGGATAATATGGATTTGGATTTGGCATCGGAATGTTCGCTGGATGAATTTGGATCGGGTATTGGAATGTTCGTTGGTCGAGAGTTGATCTGGCGTCGAATGTGTTGGTGGGTTCATGTCGCTTTTTGGCTTGGTTGTTGTTTACTCCGGCGACAGACACCTTCTCCTTGTCACCGACGACCGCCTTTTTATGATCTAGGTTGTGTTTCCACTTCAGACCGGCGTCGCTGCCCGTGTTTTGTTGCTGGGTTTCATCATCCTCTAGATATATGTTAGTGTTGCTGTCGGTTTTCATGGTAAGGTGGGTTGGTGGCGTGATTTTGTCTCTATTGCTGGTTTGTTGGTATATTAATTGTGATTGCTTCTTCGGTGGAGACTTTCAACTTTGCTATCTTGCTCTTGTTCTTGCTAGTCGTGATGCAGTGGTGGTTGTGTTGTTGGTGATACAGTGGTGGTGGTGTTGCGCGGTGGTGATGCAAGGGTGGTGGAGGTGTTTCAGTTGTGGTGGTTGGGGTGATGTGTGTTGGTGGTGGTGGTGGAGTTGATGTGTGGTTGGGGTGGTGATTCGCTTCTTGGGAGTTGTTGTGGGTGATTTCTTTTCACGGTATCAACTGTTATTCGGGTCCATTTATGTTGTCGCTAGCTCTTGTTTGAGTTTTGGTTGTTAAGGTGTTTATGGTGTTTTGAAGGTAAGGGTCCTTCGAGCTGAGCAACTTTTCCTTTTTGATTGATGTTTGTACCACCGCAAATCATGTTGTTTGTCTTACTTTTTGTGTGGTGGATGTTGGTGGGCCGATTACTTTTGTTTCGAGACCGAGAGTTGGCGTCTAGCTGCAATCTTGTCTGGCTGGCTATGGTGTTTTCTCTGGTGGACCGAGGGTTAGGGGTCCCCTTCTAATTTGGTCTTGTATTCTGGTGGGCCGATCACTTTTGATTCGAGATCGGGAGTCAGTTCTTTGGGTCAAGTTCTGGTTTTGGGCTTTTTAGGTGTTTCTTTCGACGGTCCGGAGATTGAGAGGTGGTGGAAGCTGATTGATCTTTAGAATAGAGGCTCAGTTTTGGTGATGAGGACATGATGTTTTATTTAAAGGAATGTTTTTTGGGATGAGCAGTGGCGATGTTGTTTTTGGATTCCGTTTTTCGGTGGTCGTTACGTGAAGAAGTCTGTATTAGGTGGTGGTGTTTATTTTGGTGGGTGTTGCCCTAATTGGTAAGACATGCCACAAAATACTCTTCCCTATGGAAATCATCATGGTCTTCAACAGTAAAATAGTGGACACAATATGTATGAAAGTAGCAGCTTCTCAAGTGGATCATATGATTCTCAATGTCCATTGAATTCAAGCTACCATCGATCGGATTCTGGGGATTTTTCACCACCCTCAGAAAACAACAATCAAACAAATGATCAACCTACTCAACCAACTTCTTTTCTCAAGAAACTTGCTGGGAAGTTTTGCTTTAAATGCTAAGTAATTTGGTATTGCATATTTCTAACTTATAAATTTTGAGTTTGCTTCTAATTTTTTTGATAGCTAAGATATTCTCGTGTGCAATTTATAAGTTGTACTTAGAGGCTAGAGCACAATTTTATTTTTATTCAATTTGTTGCATTTGCATACATGTTTAGTGTAAAATTTTCACGCATACATCTTATTTAATTATTCTATCACTTTATAAAATCAGTTTCTAAAATATCTATCGTGAAATACGATTGAATATATGTGTAAGATTAAAAGTTGTGAAACATTTATTGTTTGGCTTAATTGCAGTTTTGGCATCCTAAGTATCATAATCTTGCGATTTTAGTCATCTATAAAAAACAATAATAAATCAGCCCCTTAAGTTTACTCATTTTGCACTTTTAACCTTATACCAATTTTGATTGGGTCAATACATCCGAAAATTCAGTGGAATTGAGCACTGATTCTCCTGAACAATTGTTCTTTGATGAAGCTCATAAACAACCTAAACCAACTTTTTTTTTTGGTCTTAAACCAACTTAATTGGTTAATTAACACTTAACTCATTTCATCCAAACAAAAAAGATCAAAATAATAAGAAGTTTATTGAATACAACCGATACATTTTAATAACAGAACCAATTTAATGATTAAATACTTAATGAAAAAGCAATAACTCCTCCACCTCATCACTTGCAATTCTCATTTATTTAAGCCCTTCAACTCCTTCTTCTTATTCACAGTATCCAACACTCTCATTCTCAATTACATAAACCAAAGCTCATCAAAATCCACTCAATTACAAACCAAAAATAAATAAAATGTTTCAAGTTTTAACTCTCAACACTTCAAAAACCACTTTAAAAACAAAACTATCAAATAAACAATCCTTTCCACTTCTTGAACAAAACCCAAATCATAAAAATGGAAAATTTGTTTCGTCTAACTGATCATGAAAACTTTCTCTCACACCGTTGCATTTGGGTTGGTGGACTTGTGATCAAAAGCGCAAGTCCATCTGACCTAGCAACGTCGGCATGTCTTAGAGAACAAGGGATACTCTATTCGTTGCTCTCGAAAGAGACGATTGCATAGCATCACTATGACAAAAAAGAATCTACAACAGATTCAAACTTCACCTTTCTAAACAATTATTTCAACTACCTAACCTTCCAATGCCTGAAGATTTCCCTGAATACCCTTCAAAGAAACAGTTCATAAACTATCTTGTAAACTATGCTAACAAATTCAAAATCTCCCTGCAACGAGTGTGTATGATGAAATCTCTTGGTAATACATGAACCTGTTAATCAAAAAACCAATGAAGCCTCGTTGGAGAAGTAAATGAACCACAACAAAAAGGATGACTTAACAAAAAGAGTTCAACTTTGAAACGCCACTCTTCACCAACCAGCCACCATTAAAGTATACCTTAATCCAAATCCAAATGGGCAAGTAAAAAGGCATAACCCTTTTTTTCTTTAACGCCAATAAATAATAAAGTTTCTAGCTTTAAAGGGTGTTGAAAATTAGGTATTCACTATTTTTCTTCTTTGAGCATATTTGTAGGTGGCTTGTTGTTGCTAGTTGCTACCAGTAATTTTTTTTAACTTGGGGTGAAAAAAATCTAACTAGGTTGTTTTTTTCTGGTTAACAGGCTCATGTCTTACCAAGAGAAATATTTGGAATTTGTGGGTCGATTTCAAATTTGTTCGGATAGTTTTCAAGGTAGTTTATGAACTGTTTCTTTGAAGGATATCCATGGAAATCTTTAGGCATTGGAAGGTTAGGTAGTTGACACTGTTTAGGAAGGCACCCGTTGTTCTCTAAGACATGATGTCGTTGCTAGGTCAGATGGACTTGCGCATATGATCACACGTCCACCGACCTAATTAAATGCAACGGAGTGAGAGAAAGTCTTCATGATCAGTCAACTAGATGCAACAAATTTTCCATTTTTATGATTTGGGTTTGTTCAAGAAGTGAAAAAGATTGTTTCTTTGATAGTTTTGGTTTCAAAGTGGTTTTTGAAGTGTTAGAAGTTGAAACTTGAAACGGAGAATTTTTTTTTTTTTTTTTTTGGTTTGTAAGAATTTTGATAAACTTTGGTTTATGAAATTGAGAATATGAGTGTTGGATTGAATGAATAAGGAGGAGTTGATAGGCTTAAATAGAGGAGAATTGCGTGTGAAAGGAAATTTTTCTTAGTGTGAAAATATTAGAGAAGCAAAATGCCTTTAACCTGGGTCAACATTTTTTTTTGAAAGGTACGAATCTTGCTACAAAAGAAATGCTTCATAGTGTGAAAATATTAAAGAAACAAAATGCTTTTAACTTCTTTTTGAATAAGCAAAATGCCTTTAACTTGGGTCAACATATTGCTAATTTTAAAATCAAATCTGATGGTTTGAAAAATAAGTTGGAAAATGCTATTTTATCATATGAAGATTTTTTTTGTCTTTTGAACAAATTTGAATACAAAAGTGAGTGAGATCACCAATAGGACTGTGGATAGGATAGTCAAGAGAAGTTCGGGCTTGTTCAGCCAAATTCATCTAATATTTTTCAATGACGATCCGTGCTCCGTACAAGATGAGTATCGAAGTATGAATTACGTGTTCAAATGTATTTGTAATGTTTTTGGTCCTTGTCAAAATTTTAGTTTTTATAAAAAATTTCAGCAATTTTTGGTTCCTAAAAAATTCTCCATCATAACTGTTGATCCCTGACTTTAAGTAAAATTATGTGTATCCTTCAAAACTTTGTATTATTTTTTTGTGTTCATGTTTAATATGTTATAGAAATATCTCTTGCAAAAGTTTAATTTTTTTTAATAAGTGATGAACTAATAATATGAATTTTTAAATTTTGAGTGCTTAAAAATTCATATTTTATTCATATCTTGTTAAAAAATTAAATTTTTTGTAGAAGAGATTTTTCTACTATTATAAACATCTTTATACAAATTCATTAAAAAAAAAATGAAGTATACACATGATTTGATTTAAAAACAAGGACCATAATGTTGGACAATATTGTGTGAGAAGTGGGTGATGGGAATAATACTTTGTTTTGGAAGGACCTTGGTTAGGGGACTCTTTTTTTATGCTAGTTTTAGAAGACTTTTTGAGTAGGCAGATAATAAATTAATAACAGTTGCGGAAATGCATTCTTTGGGGTGGGGTGTCATTGGAGAGACGTGGAAGTGGCATAGACGGTTGTTTGTTAGGGAGGAGTTGTTGAGGAAGTGTGTTAATCGGCTTTTTAACGTGGTTTTGCAGGTTATGGTGTTGTACCATTGGGTTGGGTTTGGAGGCTTCATTCGTCTCAACGGTATACGGTTAAAAGTGCTTATAATAACTTAACTGCAGCTAATGTTGATCTTAATGTGGATGGCAATCATGTTATGTGGCTTAAGGTGATTCCTTTGAAGGTTAACATTTTTATTTCGTGCTTATTATTAAATCGGATTGCAACAAAGAACAATTTGTTTAGGAGAAATATTATTGTTGCATCAAATATTCACTACCTGACTGATTGTGGCTGTTTGGAAGACAAAGATCACTTTTTTTTCAATTGCGACTTTTATGATCGTCTTTGGAATTATACTTCAGGATGGTTAGGTTTTATATTGGCTCCTCAAGGGAATTTATTTAATCATCTTCTACAATTTGGGGGATTAAGGGGGTTTTTTCATTTGACATTCAATTTTATCTGGATATCAGTGTTGTATACTATTTGGAAGGACATGAATGAGAAAATTTTTAATCAAAAAACTAATTTCACATCTTTACTCGAAAAGGTCAAGAGTCATTCATTTTGGTGGTAAAAAGTGTGTGATACATTGTTTGATTTTGATTACCTTACTTGAAGGCTGAATCCTTTGATGTGTTTAAAGGCAGTTTCCTAAGTTTTTTTTTTATGTTGTGCTTGCAGTAGTTTTGTATTGTAAAATACTTCGACTCTTTGTTTCTCACCTTCTGCTAGAGGGACATTTGTTGTTTGTTTAATATATTTTATTAGGTTTAAAAAAAAAGGGATCATAAGCGGTGGCAGAAAATTTTTGAGGAGCCAAAAATTGATGAAAAAATTGTGAATGAGGTGACCCCAACATGGAGAATGAAAGTGATTTTTCTCTTCTTATTTAAAAAAAAGAAAAAATAATTTTATTTATACAAAAAAAAAAAAAAAATTTCAAAAAAAAAAATTTTTAATAAAAAAAAAAAAAAAAAAAAAAAAAATTTTAAAAAAAAATTTTTTGT
>Ga0228711_1003815_pt1 | contig 23389 bp, 10 predicted proteins | sample MedpolnodulmetaG_2_FD_177996 | JGI IMG/M metagenome (GOLD analysis project Ga0228711, IMG submission 177996) | Root nodule microbial communities from Medicago polymorpha collected in Santa Monica, California, United States - brown nodules | ecosystem: Host-associated > Plants > Roots > Nodule...
GTGGACCATTACTAAGAACAATTGGATTAATCAAATCCATACACCTTATTGTACACTTTCTACACTTGATTACAATTATCTTCTCCCTTTCACCAACAATCATCTTTTCGCTGCTACTGCACCCATCGACCAGCCACAACTGCAATCAAAGACCCTCGCTATTCACATACATTCAATTCAATATCCGTTAATCAAAATTGTTCAATTGATTGTTAAAGCCAGATTAAACCTAAAAAAAACTATATAATTCTCAACCATCTTAATTGTTATGGGCAAAAGGATCTATTATCACAAGTGGAATCTTGAATAGAAATTCCCTCAAACATCCATTTTGTAAGCAATTTCATGGTACAGAGTGTGCAAAACAGTTCTAATAGTACTAGGCAAATAAACTAATGTTAATTTTAAATGATTTTTTTAAAAGCAAACGAAGTGTATCAAATCTCTCCACTATCCATTTTCTCATGCTTTCTGTCGAACAACATGAAATTTTTCACCATTGATGACAACGCGGAAACTTTCGTTGGTCGCCAAAAGAAAGATAATTTGGCAAGGTTTTTTTAGATTGAAGGTTTTGCCGGTGTTTTAGAGCTTGGAGAAAGGATATTTATGATCAAGTGTAAAGAGTGTATAATAAGATGTATGAATTTGATTAATCTAATGGTTTTAAATAATGGTCCACCGGTGAGGGATTTAATAGGGCCCTCACCCTAGAATCCACCCGTTTTAAACCCAAAAAATCCAACTTCTTTATCATCCTTCTTTTTATTATCTTCTTCTCCATTCACAAAATCAAACCAAAAGCAAAATGTTCTCATCTATACAAACCTAAAAGGCTGACCTAAAATGATGGTGAAGAAGAGGGTGAGCAAGTTTGGTAAAAAAGAGGAAGAAGCTTATTTCTCAAATCCAAAAAATTGAATCTAGTCCGAAAAAAGGGAAACCCAGCTTCTATTTTTAATTAAGAAAATATTAAAAATCGTCCTAATGACCATAAACTATGAAGCTTGGGATGATAAATCTGATAGATGAAAATGGAAAATTATTTATTCAACTTTAACTCTTTAACAACTTTGAAGAAGATGAAGGTCAACTTTCCCTTTAATTCGTTAAACACATGTAGTCATCTATAAATATTCATTGAAACAAAAGAAATGGTCAAAATAATTGAAGTCCTATCACTCTTTTTCCTCATGAAAAAAAGGCTTAATTGCATTTTTGTCCCCCTAAGTATTACAATTTTGTGATTTTGTCCCCCTATAAAAAACAATAACAAATCGCCCCCCTAAGTTTATCCCCTTTTGCATTTTTGGCCCCTCGTACCAATTTTGACTGGGTTAATGCATACGTGTCGCCCATATCACTTTATTTATTAAACTTAATTGCAGTTTTAGCTCCATAAGTATCACACGTGGCACCTCACTTAAGTGATGTGGGTGCCACGTATGCATTGACTTGATCAAAATTGGTATAGGGGGTCAAAAGCGCTAAAGAGGGTAAACTTAGGGGCTGATTTGTTATTGTTTTTTTATAGGGGATCAAAATAATCAGATTGTGATACTTAGGGGGCCAAAACTACAGTTAAATAAAAAAAAACTATAAATTTGATTTTCCAAAAATTAGAATAGTTCTGAGTTGAAATGGGTCAAGGTGCATAAGGAATTTTCGAACTAAACTAATGACAAATTAATTAAGATGAGATACATATGAAGTTGTTACATTTTCTTATGAACACTCCATCATGATTATTTTTATTTTTTTGTTAGGGGTGATTGCTTCATGGATTGTAAATTTATTTTCAGGAATGTGATATTGGGAATTCTTGATTCCCATGTTTGTTTCTAGTTTTCATAAATTATGTTTGAGTACATTTTATTTTTAGGAAGAAAATTTATACACGACTTTTCACTTGTTATTTCCATATTAAAGTATGAAAATCTTTTATTCCCATGGAAATAAGAGGTAACTATCAATAACCTCCCACTCTTACACTATTTTAACTCTTTTTATTTTTTTTAAATTATAAATTAAATTTATTTAAAAATATTTATGGGAAACTAAATTAATTAACAAACATTTTAATCGGACTAAGATTCCTAAGAATAATGTTCCAGAAAATATTATTTTCAGAATTGTAAATTTAATCTTTGAAACAAACGCACTTTTAAAAAATATTTATTGGTAAGTGTTCCTCAACAACCACGTGCAAAATACACGTGTATGTTAAAATAATACTTATCCAAGGTGGGAAAAACTTAAATGTTGATAAAAAGGAAAAAAAAAACTTTAAGTGTCCCATGCTAAATGCACCCTCGCGTCTTTTCCATGCTGGGAAAGTTAGTTCAAGAGAGAACATAAAGTCATGCACGAAAACTTATAATGATTCTAACTGATGCTGCTCCATGGAAGCATTTGCACATGCTTTCAATAAACTTTGGATTTCAGAAGATGTAAAGTCAAGTATGGAAACTGGTAAAGAAGTTAGTCGTAAGTCGTAACTCCATTGATTGCTACCAAAAAGACAAATACTCCTCTCATTCCAATGTGATCTTTCAAGATCATGGTCTTATAGTATGAGAGTCTATCGATTCGGATATACACAAAATCAATAGAATACTTGATGACCAATTAAAGGTCTATTTGAGTTCTCTTTTTAAAATCCGTTTAAGAACATGGAGATTTTTTGCATATCGGCTTGTTTTGTAAAACTATTTTATAAAATCGGTAATTATTTTCCTGTATTTAAATTTTTTTAAAATATCAAAAGAGATAATAACACTTGTTTTAAAGAAGAGCAACATAATAGCAAAAAAAAAAAAGAAAAAGACCAATGTAACTTTTTTGAAGTTCTATGCTCTTTCGACCTTGGGCTGAAAATCTTCCTCCCATTCTAAATATTGATGATAGAAAGAAAAAAACAATGTTATTTGTCACAAATGTTTTACACAGGATAGGAAGAATGCATAAAATAAAATGATTCAAACAACAAATGTTATTTTTTTTCACCTATGACTTCAAATGAGGAGTAGAACTTTTTATAACCTGATTTCATATTTTATCTTTATTTAATATGAAACTTGAGTTTTTTTTTTTCCAATATCCTATCATGTCAAATTTACAACACAAAATAAAACGATAATCATCATTACTGATAAATGACTATAAGATAAAATAAATGATTGAATTGATCGAAGTAAGACCTAAATGAAATAAGAGCAATTTAAATGAAGTTTGTGTTTTTCTTTAAAAAAAAGAAAAAGAAATTTGTGTTTTGGGCCCAATGTTCTAAACTTAGTAGGGCTTTGAGTTAGATACCCAATCATCCTTTTCTCTTCACACCCCTCTAATACCTTTAGTTTCAAATATAAATTAAGTCAAGCAATAATAATATACACTTAATTTGTACCAAAATAGAATAATGTAAACATAATAATTTTATAAATTTAATTTAATAATCTTAAACGGATAAAATGGATTCTATTTTTCTAACTCCGTTTTCCTCTTGCGCAAGAATCATGCTTTAATTAAGATGCTAACTCTTTTATCACTTGATTGGACCAACAACATCTTGGTAAAATGAAAGATACTCTACTTCTCCAAAATATAAATCTCACTCAATCATTCTATAAATATAAAAAAGAAAATGTTAACTTGTGTTCTCAAGACACAAGCTAATAATGAATCAAATATAGTAATTTTTTTATTGAAATGTGTGCATTAAATTTAATTTTTGAATTTGTAAAAAATAGAATGAATAAAATTTAAGGAAATATTTTTACTTTTAAGTTCCTTATCTTGTGTCCTAAGGACACAAGTTAGCATGATTCATATAAAAAATATAGATAATACAGTAAATTGATCATCACTTTTTATCAAAATAAAATAAATAAAGTGATCACTAATATACACTTTGCGCTTTGCGCTTCTGGTTTGCGGTGGAAAGATACAAACTTGTACCACAGAGAGAGGAAAACTCACTTATTGATAACACTCACTTAGTGACATCCTCAGAAATCTCCTATTAATACAAAAATGTGTTTGAAAAATCTAATGAACGTTATATTGGCACTATGTTTTTATCTCTCCATAACTAATTCACAATAGACTAGCCTTTGATTCCCCATATGAATCACTCTCACTATCTCAAGTGATTTGTCCTTAGCATAACAGTATTGTCCACTGGCATTAATTCATTTGGCCTCACTACATAGACATGCATAAACTTAAAAATGAAAACTAATATGTCTTTGTAATGATCACTTAGTTAAAAGTTGTTAATTTTAACTAGTTAAAAAAAAGGGGGTTTCCACACTTATACTCCAATGGAGACAACCCTTTTATAGTTTTATCATGATTAAGTGAGATCAAAATTACAAATATGAATAAAATAAAATGGACTAAAATGCAGCATTCATTTCCAAAATTTTAATTTTTGGTATCAATTGATATATGTAGGCAGTATTACCATGTGTAATGTAGCAGTGTTAAAATAATACAAATGGTGAAGATTGGCACAACGGAATTCAAGAATTTAAGATGTATCTCTAACCCTTGGTAAATATATTTGCTATACATTAATTGTGGCCATAAAACTTCTACTAGGCTTGTGCAACCAATCATTTTAAAGTCCGGTGATCACAATCATGTATCACATACATATTTGAGAGAAAATGTTTAGCCTACACGGCATTTGGCCATCAAACTTCTTTCAACCTTGTCCGATCAATTAGTTTAAAGTTAGGTGGCCAAAACCATGTAAAGTAAACAATTTCAAAAGGATTCTTGAGATACAACAGGCTTCATCGTATTATTGGTTAAAAAAAAGACCAATCTATCTATATAATAGAGATATACTAGGAAGGAAGGGGGAGAGAGATAGAGAGAGAATCATATTCAGATTTATGAAGGTTGAAATGAGCAGTTAGTTTGAAGGGAGCTTGTTTGTATGTGAAGGAGTTTATAGGTGTAACCTTGAATTGATCGTTTTTTTTGGTGTGATGAAGGTAAAGGTAACTTGAATTTATAGAGTAGGTGAAGAGAAGTAGAATGACACATTTAGTGTGAAGGTAATTTTAGAGTAGGTGAAGAGAGGATGCAATGAGCTATTAAGGTGAAAGGTTGAAGAATAATTTGTAGTTTTGAGTTTTTTTCCTTAACCTATTTCAAGATAAAAAAAAACAAAATGCTTTTTTCTTGGAAGTTAATAAAAGGATTTCCCATTTTTAAAACTATTCCTACAACAAGGATTTTAAATTAAGATGAAAAGAAATCATTTTTATTGTATGAAATTATCATGTAATTTGAATATTTTAGAAGAAAATATTACCTAATCCAAAAAGTAAAATCTTTTTAACTTGGTTAATTTATCACATAACTCTACCAAGTCAAATTCATTTCAAAATAGTCGCTTTCCTCTTTTACTATATTTGTTAGTAACAAATTCTACAAAATAGTATTAAAACAAGTTACAAAAATATTACATAGAATTAAATTCAAATTCAAATTGAAATCCTTTTTTAAGATTCATTTGGTAAATGATTATGAAATAAAGTGATTTGACATTCAATATATTATAGATTCTTAAAAAAGCATAAATTATTTTGTGTATGTTGACATAACAAAAATCATTTTTTATATATATAAAATTGTTTTTATGGAAAAACTACTAAAATCAACTTTTCATTTGAAGTAGTTTTTAAATTCTATTTTCACATACTCATTTCTCAAAACAAAATTGCAATAAATGGATTAAATATAAAAAATATATTTTGTTTTTAAAATCTGATTTTCTCACAAAAATAGCCGATCAAGGTGATTTTTTAACAAATGACAATGAAAAGTTTTGTAGCTTTACTTAACTTTGGCTTCTCTTCTCCTCGAAAGGAGAGTAGAGCCAATCAAAATTTTGGAAAATTTAACATTCGAAACAAACATATTTAGGAAGAAAATGTAAATAAAAAGAATTGTATTTCTAAAAAGGAGTTGGGAGGAGCTTAACATGTGCTACCGCAAAGGTTTTTCCAGAGCAACTCTAATTTTATGCGTTTTTTTTTATTGTACAATGTAACAAGGCAAAAAGAAAAAGAAAAAAAAGAGAGAGAGTCAAAATTAAGTTCCAAACTTATCTCTCAGCATGAGAGATTCTATGCCATATGGAGGGCAGTTCTAATGAGCAGCACCTTGCATGCGATCCTTCCTTAGGCATAAAATTTTATGCGTTTTTTTACATCAAGCATAAATATTTTGATGAATATACAATATTAATATTGACCAAACTTATTTTAAACAAGTCTTGTCTAAAATGTCTTTTTCTAAATATATTTTTGTAGTCCTTACTTATTAACAACTTTACCTTGTATTTTCTTGTTAAAAGTAAAGATTTATTGTTAGTAGTCTTCACCATTAATTTACAAAGGAAGAAAAGTTCAAAGATGAAATTAATGCAAACTCGATTCTTTGTTTTCAGTAGAGTTCGAACATGTAATGTTTGTAAATACTTCAGAGAATGAGCAGAACAAGAAAGGACAAGAACACTATTCATATAGTCTCATATGGGAGCAAACTATCATCATCAATTGTGTCATTCTCTCATTCTCTTGTTGAGAGACGGTTGTTTCGTTTAAATCATGTTTAAAAATTGCAGTCCTACAAAGAAAACATGATTGAAAATGTGTGTATTTGATATCCTTATGGTTATTCAATGAGGAATCTAAATATAACTCTACAAATCAATTTTGATAACATCAAGAGCACACCATTCTGGAGACTTTTGTAATGCTCAAACAAGGCATATAAAAGTACTTGGGAAACAAGGCATGGAACCTTACTTCCAGGTTCAATGGCTTTTTTCTTGTCACTTTCATCATGCACAACAATGCTCCCTGCAGATTGAGTATAAGGCTTAGGCAAAACAATACACATGATTTCAAATTCTTAAATCATAAACCAGCAAAAGTTTGGGTAAAAATAGCAGGTTAGGAACATTTAAAAAGGGAAACTGTCCATTACATGAACATGATTGTCCATTACATGATTGAATTGCTTCTAATTAAATAGGTATAAGTGTTATGATATAGGAATGCAAAAGAAAGGAAATCAAATTTCTATTAGTAAACCAGTGAGGAATTACAATAGAAATTGGAAGGAATTCAAGTATAGAATAGGTATCAACCCAAGCTTGAATGAAAGGATATAAAAGCAGAAAATCCTTTTAGAAAGGCCGAAGGGAGAGAGGAGTCATCATCAAATTCATCACCCCTTTTAGTATGACTTAGAAAAATTGAATGAAGTTCACTTCATTAATCATCATTGAGTGTATATGACGTATGTATAGACAATGATCACCACATACTAACTTAGCTTATAGTGTGATAACCTCTAGAGAATACTAAAACCAACTAGATAAGTAATTAGCTTATTACACAAGTAACCACTAGATTTAACTAACATGATTACATATACCAACCCTAACTAAGAATGGAAGAATCCTTGTTATCTTGATGCTCATAGTGTAATACCATTTTCCAATCATTTGCTTTGCCTCTTATAGCATGATGAAGAATATTTTCGGTTAGCATTTCGAATCCTTCATTTCCAAATCACATGTCATGTGTTCCTTAAATTCCTCAATTTTGATTATTGCCTACTTTGTTTATCCACATGCTTTAGATTCATGTGGTCAGGTTCACATTTAGCAACACTCTTGAGTTCACATTTCAGCAAAGAGATTAAAAACTCTTGAACAAAGTGTTGAGATGATTTCCAGTATTTAACTATTGGTTCCTGATCATATTTTGAATCATATAAACATGTTATCTACAAGACTTCCTTCTTCATATATTTTCATTCGCTTCAGCCATATTACTTTTACTTTGACCTGCATTGTAGCAGCAAATTTATCAAAATAACACTTTGATTTAATAGTGAGTAGTATGCATAATATGGAGTTTATTTGACCAATTTGTAATGCTTTTACGTATAACAACAGTTTAGCAACTTATTTAGAAGATCATAGAAAAACATAAAACAATTACCATAAAAATAATGCAGTATGGAACACTTACCCGAAAACTTTCATGAAGTTGAAGATTCTGATACAAGTCTAGTAGGAGAAGAAAGAATAGGTTTGGGTGGTATTTCCAATGAACTCATTTTGCCTTCTAACATTTCAATCACTCTACTCATTGTAGGCCTATCATTTGGAAATGTTTGAATGTACCATAAACCCACGATGGTCATTCTCTTTGCTATCTCATCTTCTTCCGGGGCAATGACTTCACCCGGTCTCAAATCGCTGCCTACATCAAGCCTTTTGTATACCCAATAAGGAAAGTATATCCCACTTGTGTGACTTGCATCAACATGAAGGTTTTTCCTCCCTCCAACCATTTCCATTAACATCATTCCATAACTATAAACATCAGACTTGTGTGAAACTCCTCCAAAATTTCTATTCCACAGCTCTGGAGCTACATATCCCATTGTACCTCTAGCAGTACGTTGACATCGAAATAATGCTCTCTTTCTTTGGGCAAAGTCTTGCCAGCCCCAAATCTGATATCTTTGGACAAAAATTCTCATCTAGGAGAATATTATGCGGTTTGATGTCAAAATGTAAAATTCGAGTGCTACATCCCCTATCTTTGGTTATTTTTTGTTGACTTGTATTTGTAACAAATGATAATGATACATATGGATAATGCTACAAATACTGCACCTGCACTTCCTGTTAGGAGGCTTAGTCAATATATTTATGATTAAGAATTTTTTTTACATATTTTTATTTATATAAGTTGTTTGGTATAAGAGAAACAAAACAAAATCCCATATCTCTTTGTAATCAAATTTATATTAGCAATCTATCTGCTTAAGGTTTTGTCTAGTGCATAATTGATATTAATAGTTAGCCTATAAAAGAAATAGTCCAAACTAGTGTGATCAACACAGATAGGTAAAAGTCAAGGTTTTCAAACATGAAATATGGATAATGATAGTATAGTATAGTTTGGTCTTTGCTTGCCAATCTAAGGAAGGATACGAGTTCTTATTTTATTGCATGTATATCAATGATTATTACTAAATATACCACAATCGTTAAAGAGACAAATACAACAGAAAATTAGATGTATCACCTAGAATGATTTTCATTTTCGCTTGCCAGCTAAATGCTGACCTGAGGTAGTAGTAGAAACATCATATTTTAAGAGGATAAAGAAACATGAGTAATGTAAGCAAGAGATGTATGTGTATATCTTAAGCTTATATTCTCAAAGGCCTTATATATTGGCATGCTAACTTCTAAGTTCCAAATATAAACTACTTACGTATCATTTACTTATTACTATTAAATCAATCCACAAAATCCAAAACATCTTATGAATATGTGATAAACTAGTTTGGCATCAAATGAAATCTGATAAAACAAGATTGTTCGACAGAAGAATCTAATAAAATGTCAGGAAAAGAAAGAATACCATTTGATGATGTTACTCCATCTACCATGGATTTCTCCGGCAAGAGACACATAACTGAATTTTTTGATGTATTGTATCCGCATCTCCTACCAGATTTCATGCAACCACCACATATTTCTTCTCCCACACCACTCTACCCAACCTCAAATACTTCACCTAAAACATCCTAGTCGTTTGTCAATGAATTCTTCAAGCCAGGAACATTGATACTATTCTTACACTTCATAACATTGAAATCAACCAATTTGTCGCTTGAAACTAGGTATGCATCACGAGTTTTACCCTCCATGAGGCAAGAAATCACTTCAGAAACTTCAGAACTCAACGTAGAGGAGTTTGAGTTTGGAAGAAGACCACTCATACAATAGAGTATAGTTTTCATTGTTGGAAGTGTACTTGAAGAAATGCAAATCTAAGTTTACATTAATATATTGCTTCGGACAAGAATGCACAACATCAACATCATAACCCCATAAATCGTCCCTTACGATCCTCATAATTAAGAGCACTATCGGTATAAACAAGAAAATGCTCTTAATGCACAAGGATATGTTTGTTTGTCGCATTATCTAACAAAGGAGGTGATGCCACTCGAATCCGGTAGGTCGGACCAAATTGGTAGTAACCAATAGATCTGAACGATAACCAACCGTAACACGAGAAAATAAAGAACGAGAACATGTATTAATTGAATAAAATAGAGTGCTATAATGATATAAATGAAAATAGTAAAAATAGTTGAAGAGAGAAATTCTCTAACTACTCAAAGAGCAAAGCTCTGACACAACTCAGAGAGGAATCCTTCTCTGACCCTGAACAGAAAACTGAATATGTCATGTCCTCTAAACGACTATTACTCCTATTTAAATACTACTAAAGAGATAAACTTACTACCAAGGAATAAGCTCTAAATAAGATCTTTCTAGAAGATATTATTCAAAGAGTATCATTATTAAATAATAATAATAATACTAGTAAAATATTCCTACTTAGACACCCTATAATTTACTAATGCTCCTCACTAGTAACTTCAGCCACCAGTCTTCTTATCTTTTCTTTTATAAACTCTCCATATATCTGGTCTTCCTATAGTACCCTTTGTCTTATTAACTTTCCCATCGGATATTATTTAGAGGATTGTGAAAAAATTATTTAAACAGTAGGGTAACACTTTTCTAAATTGATTTGGAAAAAGCTTATGATCGTCTCAACTGGAACTTTGTGAAAAATTGTTTGGAGGAGTGTAAGTTTCCTCCGCAAATCATCCAAATCATTCATCATTGCATTTCTTCTCCGTCGTACAAAATAATGTGGAACGGTGAAAAAACTGATACTTTTTATCCTTCAAGAGGAATTAGGCAAGAGGACCCTCTTTCTCCTTATCTTTTTGTTATTTGTATGGATAAATTGTCTCACATGATAGCTAATCAGGTAGAAGCTGGTTACTGGCTTCCTATGCGCGCAGGCATGTATGGTCTTCAAATCTCTCATTTACTTTTTGCTGATGATCTTCTTCTTTTTGCAGAAACTTCTATTGAACAGGCTCATTGCGTATTGCACTGCCTTGATACTTTTTGTCAAGCTTCAGGTCAAAAAATTAATAGGAATAAAACACATGTGTATTTTTCCAAAAATGTTGATACCCAACTTCGCGAGGAAATTTTACAACACACAGGTTTTAATCAGGTAAATAGTTTAGGCAGGTACCTTGGAGCTAACCTTGCTACAGGGAGGAGTTCCAGAGGACATTTTAATCATATTGTTAACAAAATTCAGAGTAAGTTGAGTGGCTGCAAACATTAGTGTTTAAGTTTTGCAGGTAGGATCACTCTCACTAAGTCTGTCCTCAATACAATTCCTTACTACCATATGCAATATGCTAAGATCCCCAAGACCATTTGTGATGAGGTTGATAAAATTCAACGTGGTTTCGTGTGGGGTGATTCTAATCAAGGTAGGAAAGCTCATCTGATTAGTTGGGATGTTTGTTGTCTGCCTAAAATTGATGGAGGTCTTGGATTTCGACAAGCTCGTAATATGAATGAGGCTTTTCTCATGAAGATTCTCTGGAACCTGATTAACAATCCGGACAACCTTTGGTGTAGAGTCCTTTGTAGTAAATATGGGTGTGGGAAAGATCTCACTGCCAATATTAGTGTGCAGCCTTATGATTCACCCCTTTGGAAAGCTTTGGCAAGTATTTGGGATGATTTTAAGCGTCATGTGATTTGGAAAATTGGAGATGGTCGTAGTACTAATTTTTGGTTAGATAAATGGTCTCCTAATAATGGATCACTTCTATCCATAAGCAATCAAGACTACATAGATACTACTCTTACTGTTAGAGATGTTCTTACTCCTTCAGGAGAGTGGGATATTGATTTCGTTCTGAACAACTTGCCAGATGACACTGTTAGTAGGGTTCTTGCTATCCCGGCTCCTACAGATGAGGATGGTCCTGATACTATTGGGTGGAGTGGAACCAATACCAATCAGTTCACAGTTCAAAGTGCTTATTCTCTACAACATCAAAATTGTCCAACGTTGGAGGGTGACTAGAAGATTCTTTGGAAATGGCACGACCCACATCGCGTTCAAACGTTTATTTGGTTGGCTATTTATGGGCGAATCCTTACTAATTTGCGAAGAAGTAGATGGGGTGTTGAGATTTCTCCTACTTGCCCATGTTGTGGGAATGATGATGAAATTATCCTTCATGTGCTTTGTGACTGCATTCATGCAACTCAGGTATGGCTTCATGTTGTTCCCTCTGATTTTATAACTAACTTCTTTTCCTTTGACTGCAGGGATTGGTTTTTCAATAACCTTAAGAGGAAAATGGTTGGGACGAGCACATCTAGATGGCAAACCACCTTCATGACTACGTGCTGGTATTTGTGAAAATAGAGGAACAAAACTATCTTTGAAGCTGATTTCCAAAGGCCGAATAATCCAAATTTTTTTTAATCCAGAGATTCTTTAGAGATATTGAAGACTACAACTTGGAGCACCTTCATAGAGGGCCTAAGGTGAAGGACACTATCTACATAGGATGGAAACGACCTCAGGAAGGTTGGATTAAGCTCAACAGCGACGATGCCTGCAAGGATCTGGGTCATATTTCCGGTTGTGGTGGTATTTTTCGTGATGCAGATGGTCAATGGATTAAAGGCTACACTAAGAAGATTGTAGCTTGTGATGCCTTACATGCTGAGATGTGGGGGGTTGTATTTGGGTATATAGATGGCTTGGAGGGAACATTTTGATCATCTTATAGTGGAAAGTGACACGAAGATATTGATCGACATGATTTATGGCAAGTTCAAGTTTAATGGGAATATCCCTATTTTAGTTCATCGTATCAGGAAGCTGCTGAGAATGGATTGGCAAGTGCAAATTAACCATACTTGGCACGAAGGAAATAGAAGTGCCGATTGGCTTGCTAATTTTAGCATTTCTATGAATCATTTGAATTTGATCATTTTGGAGACTCCTCCTACTGAGCTTTAGAAGCTCATGTTTGATGATATTTCCGGGGCTTACATGCCTAGAAATGTCCGGTTAATTTCGTAGTTTCTTTTCTCTTGGGCTTTGCCCTCTTTTTGTACCAAAAAAAAAAAAAATACTCTTCTAAATGACAAAATCATTTTAGAGAATAAAGTGAGTAATATCAATTGTTGATAAATAGATTATAGGTTGATATTATATGCACATGCATAATAAATCATAGATGGCTACAATATCAACTCTTAATTTTTTCACTTCATTAACTACTCATTAATCCCCCCTTGTTGGATTATAAAATAATTAGACACCACAAATTAATAGATACAATAAGTAATAGAGTTCAATTTCAGTTCAACCTACCTTAAAAATAAACTAGTTGCTAATTTTCATAATATGAATGCCAATTGCTATGGAAAGATCATGATAAAGAGTATATCATAGGTAAAATCTCACAAACAAGAGTTCAATAGCTTAGTTCTTTAAAACTGAAATTTTCTTCACTAACGTTGCTTTTGTAGAAATAGCCAAGATATAAAAAAGCTTTCAAGTGCAAAAATAAAACATAATTCTATTACGTCTTCAATTTATCTGACAAAAAAATTGCATACATTGTTAATTAAGCCTTTTGATGGCCACTAAGACATGAGCACCAAGACTTTGTGCCTCTTTCAGATCCTTAAAACTCAATTTTCTCTTGCTCTTTTACTTCAAGTGTTGATATTTAAACTCAATTTGGGTTTCACTTACATGCAATATACTACGATTCAGTTTATTTTAACAATGAGAAACATGTAACAAGTCCAAACAATTACTTTAACAATGAAACAAGGCCTCCACATGTTTGAAGGTGGTTCTTTCATTTGAATCATGTTTAAAAATGTCAGGCAAAACATGATCGAAGATGTGAGTATTTGATATCCTTGTGGATACAATTAGACGCCACCATAAAATATTCAAGTTTTTACATAGATAATATGATTATTCAACATGAAATGTAAGTAAAACTCTACAATATTGAGCGCACCATTCTGGAGACTTTTCTAATGCTCGAACTTGTTCATTGAAAATAACTTGCAAAACGAGATATGCATCCTTACTTCCTGATTAAAGAGCTTTTTTCCTTTTCACTTTCATCAACTATAATGAAGCTCCCTGGCGATAAGTTGGGTTGATCAATAATTTCACATTCAAAGTATTAGGCTTTTTAGAATGGGCTAACATGGAACACATCTCTTGTGAACTCAATGAGAGCTCATAGATGTTTACGGATTGCTTGATAAAATCATTTGGTGGATTGGACTTGGTATGACTTTCGAATAGTTCCGTAATGAAAAAATCACAATTACTTTAGATAAATTAAATTATTTCCAAATTCTTAAATAAAAAACCGCTAAGGTTGAAAGAAAATATATAATACAACACTTGATCTGATTTAGTGGTGCTAAATATATCTAAAAAGAAGAGTTTAGGTAAGAATAACAGGTTTGGAACACTTGAAAAGAGAGACTTTCCATTCCATGATTGAGCATTTGGGCAATAACTGTTTCACCTAAGTCAAGAGCTCAAGAAATAATTGATGGGTTTGTACAAAATAGTTTTTAAGTTGTTTAAACATTGTCCCATACAAGAAGAATGAAATTTTTTATTTATTTTGGTTAAAAAATACACACATAATTGTTATTGTTGATGATTATTTAGAACGAATGTATCTTAAATAAAGCACTCTATCTCTTCGACAAAAACACCACCACATTTTTCATCAACTCAACACAACTTCTCACCGGAATTTAAAAAGTAGTATTGAGTTGATGAAAAAATGTTTATCGTTGTAGAAGAAAGATACGACTTTCATTATCTAGGGTACGCACAACAACAGTAATAGTTACTTGTGTATTTTTGTGATCAAAATAATAAAAAAACATGCATCTTCTTGCGTGTAACAAGATTTAATTTTTTTTATTAACATAGCTATTTGGTACACATCCATGAATTAATTGAATTTAAATTTGGTACACATCCATGATTAATTGAATGACATTTTTACTTAATTATAAATAAAAAATTATGAAAATATGTAGAACAGAAAAAAAAGGAAGAAGTGAGCTCCGTATTTTTTAAACTAAGAGAAGTTATACGTTCATATCGATTGCTAAAAGAGTTTTTTTTGTTAAATCTGCAAACAAGTTTCTGAAGGATGGGAGGGAAACTATACTCTAATCAATCACAATATGGTGGATATGTCTTTAAAGCAAATTTTGTCTTCTTATTTATAGGATGTCAGTAATGTCAATTAATTTCTAGTTGGTACTAGTACTACTATATAACCAAACTGGAAACAAAGCTAGAGGGCATTGCCAGCATGACAATATGGAGTTAAGTCAATTCAGCTGCATACTTATTTGATTTGCGATTTGGATTCTCTTATTTAAAAATTGTTTGAAGTTTCCTCAAGTGGAATTTCAACCATCAAATATGAGAGAGAAAGTGAGAATTAAATTGTAAAGGAAAGTGATTGTTGTATTTTAACCGTAGAGATTAAAAATGGAGAAAGTTTGAGAGAATTTTAGATGATAGAAATTTTAATTTGGCACATAATTTACAATAGATTGCCAGTCAAATCCTCTTTATTAAGGAGACGAACTAATTACCCCCCTCAACTATTTTTGTGACCCGGCCAAAGAAACAATAGATCACTTGTATTATTTTTTGTTTGGTCTAGTAGCCTAGTTGATAGAGCTCACACAATTAAATGTGGAGAAGTGGATTGTCTGGGGTTCGAACCCCGACCCCTACATAAATTATGCAATGTCCTTACCAACTGAGTTAAGTTCACAGGGACAAATCACTTGTATTCTAACACAATATAAATGAGTTTGTGGTCGAAAGTGTGGTCTAAAGTGGTTTGGTACTTTGGTTCGCATTGCGGTGCCCAAAGAAATTGGGTAGAAAAAATATGTGTTGATTGAGTTTAAATAAATGATTTCTATTGTGTTGAATTTATTTTTTTGACAAATTCTATTGTGTTGAATTTTGATAAATCAGCTAGTTGATTAAAAAAAACCGTATTGAACCTGAAAAATTGAATATGGTGAGTTAGTTATTTTTTTTTTTGAAAATTATAAGCGGATCTAACACAATATTTTAATGGTATTTTTATGTTTATATTTTTTAAAAGGTGTTTTTGATGAATAAACTTAAAAGGATTTAAGATAGTCATCTCCTTTGAGATTTGCATAATAACTTGATCAAAAATGTGTACCAAAAAAAAGGCTAACATATGGTTTTGGTCCCTGCAAATATGCCTCATTTTGGTTTTAGTTTTTGTAAAAAAAATTTGTTGCTTTAGGTCCCTGCAAAAATGTTTCGTTTTGGTTTTGGTCCCTGGTCCCACTTTTGTGATGATTTGCACACTAGCACATGATGACTGAACCTATTTATGAGAAAAATAGTCCCTGCAAAATCTTTTGATTTTTAAAAAGGTCCTTGCAAAATATTTTGGTTTTGGAAATAGTCCCTTTGGTTTTGAAAATAGTCCCTCCAGGAACTATTTCCAAAACCAAAATATTTTGCAGGGACCAAAAACAAAAAAAATATTTTGGGACTATTTCCACAACATAATTACTTTCATATGTTTTTTTTAGAAGAATTATTATTTTTTATTTTTTTGGGTTAATCCTCCGAATTTTAAGGGGGAAAAGTACATGTAATCTGGTGTTCCATGGATACTCTAGTTGTCACCGTATGTAAATAATGTTTGGTTAAAAATTGTTTCAACCAAATCATGAATCAAACTGCTTGGTTAATTTTTTTTATTGAAAACATAAGCTAAACTCAAACTAAATGAGACCATGAATCAAATCAAATAACAAAAGGAAAGGAGTATTTCTTTTTCCACCCTCTACATTTGCTTTAGATTATGAAATCTAGAAAAAATGGAGGGTGCTAGAGTGTGTTTTCAACGCTTTTTAACGCATTTCATATTATATAATTTAAAATTTGTAGCGCGCAAGAAACCAATATGATCTGAAAAGAAGCTTTCTCACTGTCTAACAAAAATGACAAGGGAGTAAAATATGAGTTTGGAGCCCGAAAAACAACATAAAGATGCAATTTGTTTGTACACATGGAACATTTTTTATAAGGAGAAAAAAAAAACAACAGAAAAGATGCCAATGAGAAAAGAAAAAAGAGTGTGAGCAAGAGAAATAGTACATGACAATCATGAGTATATATGTATTTTGCTACTCCTCCTCTTTGATCCCTTCAATTTATAGACTCGTATTCCTGTAATTTTACACCACTATGACCTTATGATAAAACTCAGTTTTGAAATTTTCTTTGTTTGCTACAAACATGGAAGAGGAAGGAAAAATGTTTAATTTATGATAACTTGCATAGTTGGTGAACATTATAGTCTTGTTAGGTAAAGAACAAGATGAAATAACAGGATAAGTGGGGCCCCTACTGTGAGTGTGAATGTATGATAGAACATTGTTTGATGCCAAGGAAAATTTGTGTTACACTCAAAATAGTTAAGTGGTTCATCCTTATGCAAAGAAAAAGGAAACTTGCATAATCAAAGAAAAATCAGTTTCACAGCGTCTAATGATCTAACACTGGAGATACAACAACACATTAAGCTCAATTTAGCAATTCTTCTAACTCTAGTTTCCACAGTATATAATCAAATTTTCAAACTAAACTAAAAAAGACAAAATCAGTATGCAGTAGAAACTATAAATCTATAAGAATACCTAATATCTTTTAATCTCATGGCAGCAATTAAAATTTCAAGTATGCAGAATTCACCAGAGAGATCAAAGTTAAAAAATAGAGCCTAAAATGCTTCTCTCTCCTTTTGCTGCCATGAAAGCATGCATTATTTCTCTTTGTTTCATTTTCGCTTTTGTTTTAGGCTTTGTTTTACATTTCACATTTTTGTTTCTATGTTTTCCATTAACCAAACTATCTTGTATGGAAACTCTGTTAAATCATTTAACTTTTGCTCCTTCCATTCTTCTAAGTGTTTTAAATTAATGTAAGGTTGCATGAAATAGTGATTGTCTACTTTCTATTCATATTGACTATAATTCTTAGTTGCATTTGGTGTGAGATTTGGCTCTAAACTTCAATTGTTTTAACAGGAAGGTTGATGACGCCTCGGTGGCACAACGCCGAGTAATTGTGAGGAAAAGAGTGTGGTATCTAGACGCTGAGAACGGTGACAGGTTTCAGCGGTCTCAAGGTGAAGGTGGAAAAAGATCGCAGCTGAATCCAAAGCTAAGTAACCCACGGAAGTTTTTACATGGGGAACATGTTGCTGCTGTATGGCCAATTTGGCTCACTGCAGTTTGTGGGGAAGCTCTCAGTGGTTGAATTCGATGAAAGGCTGACATAGATTTGATAAGGTTTCTTTCTATTAAGTACCTTGCATTTAATTTAATAGTTCATGATTTATCAAGATATGTCCGTGTGGTATGAATTGAAGTCACTAGTGCAGACTATTAAGGATGTCAAAAGTTAAATTCTTGTTGATTTATTTATGAATCATGGTAGTATTTTGGCTCAGTGCACTTGTTTTATATTCATCTTTAGTAGGCCTTTTGTATATGCATGCTGGATTTATAGCTTAGGTGTGTGATATTTGGCCCTGCATGCTAGTTGATTTCGGCTTATTTAGAATCAGAATGTACCATATGTGTTGTGTTTTTAACAACTCTTTGATGTCACTGAATATTGAAGCATCTGTAAGGTTTATCAAGTCTAAAATACTAAAGTGATTGTTGTTCTTTTTGTCACTGGGTTTGTAAGTTGCGCTACAGCTTGAGTTTGCAGGTGCATTTCATTTAATGAACTATTGTTATGATAAAGGGGAATTATCTTCTAATGCCAATTGAAATAGAGCTTTGTTTTATTGCGAGTAAATCTTAATTTTGAGGTGGCATGCTTTTGATTTTCTAATTGAATATGCAATATTCATGTTCTGTATGATTTTGGTTTCGAGCGATATTTTAACATGTCTTATTGGAAACTCCACAAAAGAAATAAAACAGAAAAGTTCCTAAGTTATGAATGTTTCTTGTGATTTAGCTTTTTAAATGCCAGACCACATAATTTATATGATAATTCAACCCTACTACAAGTTTTAGGTGATGTATTGGTTGTGTTTTTTCTTGGATAATATTGTGCAGTATATTTTCTAACATCTCAGTTACGACATGATATTTTCTTTGTTACCACATTTCTTCTAAAACTTGAAAAGCATATTGTTGAGGTGCACATTGATGAATTACCTTTGTACATGTGTGCCAATTTTGACACTAAACCTCCTCTCTCACTGACTGCTGCTGCAATTCTCATCACTCAACTTTTAGGTTATTTTCATTCTTTCGCCAAATTCGTTTTCTTTCATTGGTTTCAGTGTATGTTGCATCACAGGAAGCTGCTTAATCTTGGGACTGAACTCAATTTTCAGGTTATTTTCATCCTCTTGCTGGATTTGTTCTTGTACTAGTTTGAGGTAACTTTATTCTATTTTTACAAACTCGTCGACAGATTTGTCTTTAGAAGCAATTCACGCGTACATCGATTCTACTTTGTTTTGGCAGGGATGCTAGAGTTGTCAAATGAAAAGAAATGTATCTTTTCTTGTTATATTAACAAGTACATTTATAGGAGCTCACTGAAAGATTGAGTGTACTTTGGTCCTTCAAAGATAAGTGATATCTATTTATTTTTATAATGAAATTGACATACATGTTCTAGCGTATGAAGGTCTATCTACATACAAACTTTATTCTAATTTCAGTTTTTATGATATATGTGTGTACGTGATTGAAGCTTCTATAATGAAATCATTAAGCGTTCAACCCTTGCTAGTTACTACTCTCATTCCTAAGAAAGAGATAGTGAAAATGAATCACCTAAGAAAGTGAGAGATAGTTAGAGAAATGAATTGAAATGAAAATTAATCATATAGATGAAACCAGTGCCTTTTTTTTAAAATATGAGAGAATTAATATGATATAATGATCCATGAGGACTACACAATGGATTCTATGTAAAGCCAAGTGTTATGTTACAATTAATAGGAACTTTAACAGATATTTATCCCACTAGTAACTGTTAACGTAATTGTTAATTACTTGGCTAATTCGATGTGCTTACTTGACTCCTCGGTTAAATTCAACTTCATTATTTTGGTGTTAATGATGTATTTCAAAATTCATTGTTTAGTTATGAAGGAATGTGTGGAATAAGAACCTTGGGATTTGTTTTAGATACCATTACCTAATCAATTGATGCTGGTATCAAAAGTATTGTGTTAGTGTTATTAGTTATGTTTCATTAAAGTTTGAACACTAAGTGATTATTTTTTTGGTTGTTTGGCAGTAAAAAATTTGGATAGAGTTACTTAGCTTGTGTTATAGCTTTAAAAGAATCAGCTGCATGGCACTACCTCTGATTAGACACTTGTGGCATGGTTGATGATGTGCTTCTAGGGGCATAGTTCAAAATTGAATTGGTATGTTGGATGACAAGTGACAACCTCTGTCTAGCCCATGGGAAGACTTTTCATCAAGTACTATTTGCATGATATAATTTGTTGATTCTATATGCTAGGTGCCAAATATAGGGATGAGTTGTACAAGGAATATTTTCAAGCTCTACAATGTGAATTAGTATGAGTTGGTTAACATTTTAAAGTACCTTAATAATCATTACAAGAGGCATTTCCTAGTGATGGATTTTTTAGATTTGTTAATGGTGTAATTTTACTTTTATGAAGGATGACATTTCCATACTTGTTATTATAATTTGAGTTGTGTTTTGTTAAAGTTCTTTTATAATGAATATATGTTGATTGACTTATAGAATATTTATAATGAGTTTTATTCTAGTTTTTTTTCCATTCTAAAAATTAATTCCTATTTATGATCTTTAAAATATATTTTTTTAAAAAAAATAAAGGTTTATGATAGCACTTTTTCTTAAAGTGCTATTGACGATAGATCTTATAATAGCACTTTTTAAGCAAAACGTTATTAGATATAGGGCATGTAATACTTTTTCACATTAAGCCTTGGGAAATCCTACTAAGAACGATAGCACTTTTTAAAGAAAGTGCTATTAAAGACCGGCTTTCAATAGCCCTTTAAAAGTGCTATCTTAGGTTGTATGCAAACAATAGCGGGGACTTTTAAACAAAAAAAAGTGCTATCAAAGTCCTTTTTTGGCGTAGTGAGAGTGAGAACTGCTCAAACATATCTTTTGCACACATGTAAGTTCAAGCCAATTTTTTTGGAGTAGAACAATATTGTATATAAAATTTGAAATGTGTTTTATAAAATTTAGAAAACTAGGGTTCATACAGCTTCATGGGTGTATGTGCTCTCTCTCTCACACACATTCTGCATACAAACAAAGATACTAAAATACAAAGATACAATTGCAATTGTTTGTGGCCTCAACATAAAGATATTAGAGGTATCCACACCGTCATTGCAATGGCAGTTGCACTCAAAAAAATATTGCAATTGCATATAATAATTGAAAGGGGTTTTATAAAGTTTAGAAAACTTTGGTTCATAGAGATTCATAGGAACATGATTTTTCTCACAACCACAATTGAGGCCGCATTTTGCTGCAATATCAAGGTTTGTAACGTAATCGCAATTATGAACGCAAGCCCAATTGTGGCCACAACAGCAATTTGGAACTATACTTTAACAAGCTTGCCTCTTCCTATTTTTGTTAAAATTAAATATGACGAGTTTGTATCTGCACTGAATTAATCGATGAGTTTGTAAATAATAGCTTTTTTAAGTTCTTTAATTGATGAGTTTGTAAATAATAGCTTTTTTTTCTTTAAATCTTGACAATCATGAGTGTATATATATATATGTAACTTAATTTCCTCCTTAATTTATAGTCTCCAACTTCTGTAATTATACACTACTATGACCTTATGATAAAACTCAGTTATGGATTCAAGACATGTGTAGTTAGTGAGTGCAAACATGGAATGGAAGAGGAAGGAAAAATGTTTAATTTATGATAACTTGCATAGTTGGTGAACATTATAGTCTTATTAGGAAAAGAACAAAAAATTATGATGAAATAAGGGGATGAGTGGGCCCCCTACTGTGTGTATGAATGTGTGATAGAACATTTGTTTGATTCAAAATGAGAAGAAAAACAAAAAACAAAAAACAACTACTGACCATGAAAAGGAAAATTTGTATTAAACTCAATATGGTTAGGTGGTTCATGCTTATGCAAAGAAGAAGATACTTGCATAATCAAATAAATTGGTAATGCGAAAGTAGATAAATTGATTATGTGAAAGCAATATTTATGGATTATGGTCAATGAAAGCTCGATGCCAGGTAGGGTACTGACGCTTCAGTTGAAGAAAAAAATACATAAGGAATCGCTTCATTTTCAAAACTCACATCTTGATCATGAAAAAAGTACAGAAGCATTAAAGCCAAATCGGGTACTAACGTTGTAATCTGAAAGCAATAATGTCGCAGTAAATTTCCGTCAATTTAGTCTTTAAATATTATTAAATATTAATTGTATTCTTAAAGTGAGCAATGTCAATCGATTTAATCATTTTCCGTAGTAACGAATTAACAAAAGGTAACAAAGATAAAATACGAGTTTGTTTTATAGCAATCGTAATTAATCATTGTTGTTTTAAGGTTGATTTATTCACGCGTCTAGATAATATTTTTCCTTGTTGACTAATAAGTTGATAAAGCAAACTCATGTTTTTATAATCAATTCGATCCCCCGATCCGCGTATGATTGTCTTACCACTTTAGCATATTGGAAAAAATGGGCTTTAATTCACTATGGATTAATTGGATGTGTAACTATGTTACTATTGTCAAATATCATATCCTCGTAAAGGATGAAAAAGTTGGTCCGTCGTTTGTACTCGTAAAATTTCTAGAAACGTTGCTTTCCTGCAATGCGCTAAAATATAACATTAATGCAATATAGAACTAAAAAAAATTAACCAAATCTTGCACCACCAACAAGCCCTTGAGCAACACCTTATTTCGCTAGTTCTAAACATTTTTTTTTTCTTGTAAGTGTCCACCACCTTTGGTTCTGCAAAAAACAACACAATAGTTTTGATGCTATCGAGAGTGTCATTTTCCACTTGACTTGTTTGAAGAGGCAAGTAAAGTGGCAAATGATGTTGTTAGTAACATCTAAATTGTTGTGTCGTTTTGTGTAGGATTAAAGGTGGTGGACATATACATGATAATATAGTCAAGACCAGCGAAACACGGTGTTCGCTCGTGGCTTGTCATTGGTGCAGGATTTGGTTTATCTTTTTTTTTTTTCTTTTCGATTTCTCTATTAAACAAATGCTTTCACTTTCTATGTAGGAT
>Ga0228711_1003816_pt1 | contig 23384 bp, 14 predicted proteins | sample MedpolnodulmetaG_2_FD_177996 | JGI IMG/M metagenome (GOLD analysis project Ga0228711, IMG submission 177996) | Root nodule microbial communities from Medicago polymorpha collected in Santa Monica, California, United States - brown nodules | ecosystem: Host-associated > Plants > Roots > Nodule...
AGTATATATAAGAGAAAAAAAAAAAAAAAAAAAAAAAAAAACACACACACACACACACACACACACACACACACACACACACACACATATATATATATATATATATAAATAAGTGAAAGAGTTGGAGTTTGAACCCCAAACAAGACATCATGTCTAAGAATTTCGGTATTTTTATCAATTAAGTTAACTCTTGTATAGAGTCATGCCCCACTTCAAAAATGTGGCTACGAATTATTTCGTTCATCTCATAGTATGTTACAAATATCATATACGACAAATATTGTGGTACAGAGGGAGTATATTTATCCTTAAAGAAAAAAGATAAAATAAATTTGTTTTTTATTATAACAAGACTGTATAGTAAAATATTGTTAACGCTTTTGATAAACCACGTTACATCAAAACTCGTTTATTTCTTACATATTTCTTTCGTCTCACACTCATTCTTTCTTTCTAGTATTTTCTTCTCACAACCAAACATATTGTTAGCTAATATTCAAATTATCTTCGGGAGTTCATAGTGTTCTCCCTAATAATGTGGGGTTGCATGCGTTACAATTTGGGGGTTCGCACTTGTTTTGTAAGGAAATTCTTCTTGTTTTCATGTCATTTGGATGACTTGTATTTGGATCATTTGAAAGGAACGGAATTCTCATGTTTTTGCAACAAAATCCCATCTAAGAAACATTTATTAGATCGAGTTAAGATTTATTAATGGTGGATGGTTGAAAGCTCGGAAACCTTACTTATCTTTTGACTTTAATATATGGTGGTCTAACGTTGCTATCAGTATCGAGTATTCTATCATGTCATGTACCCTTTATGTTGTTTTTCTTTTGTTTGAATCCTTGAACATTTTTTATCCCCCTCTTTGGCACACCTTATGCTTGATTGGGTTGTTTAGTCAATATGTTTTTGGCTTCTTAAAAAGATTTCAAATTATGGTTCATTAAACTTTGGCAACCACCTTAAAAAAAGCAAAAAACTATGGCATACTAATTAACCCCCTCATGCGCTAAACTAAACTCGGATCGATAAATTTCTATTTTCAAATTTTTAATGGGTATTATTGTATAAATTTAATCAGTATGTTCTGTATGTATGTTATTTTATATATGCATTTAATGATGTGGTGTTACGTCAATCAATGAATATGAAAACAATGGCAACACATCATTAGATATATGTGTAAAATAAGTTTACAATGTATGTATGTAGGTAGTAATTAAACTCTTGTTGTCCTACTATTTTGTTCATTATTATAAATTATTAACAAAACTGACATTATAGATGTGTTTTAATTTAGGGAAATGGTATTTATCGCGAGAGAATGCTTCGCGAAACCGTCCCGAATTATGTTGATTGGCTATTCAAATCTTTGACCAACCTGCATTCCACAAAAGTCGGAAGTTAGAGTGCTTTCTTTTTGCTACAGAAGCGACACGTCAGCCATCGTGTATTTTTGCGAAAGCTGGTTCGCTATGTATAGCACCGCTGTTTAATTTATACATTTGAAGACTCTAGTGGTATCGTTTCATATGTTTGGAGACCAAAATGGTTGTTTCCTCAATTGTGTATAGAATGTTAGTGTTCATAATTAACTCTTGCTTATATTTTTTTTGTTCAAGAACTTTTGCTTATCCACCAAATTTAACAAAAAATTTCTTCTTAGTAATTGGGTATCGAGTAGTAGTACTTCATAAATGGCTTTTAATGACTTTGAATGACATGAGTATGTGTCAGCATTCTTGTCTGCTACCTAAACACATTGAACTCATTCGAGAAATGCCAACAAGTGAAGTAGCAAAAAGAAAGGGGAGAAAAAACCATGCATAGTTAGTTTTGCAACATGCAATGTGCCCTCTCAAATGCATTTTTCAGATGAGTACAATGATAGAAACCCCGGACCAGCAAATTAATTAATCTCTCCACATAAACTTGATACCAAACCGTTGTCTACTTATGAAATATTATTTGAGTAAATGCATATACCTTCTTCAAATCAGTTAAGAACCATAGACAAGGGATCCCTATCCAAGGTGCCATGTCGGATAAATTTTGGTAATGTTTTAAAAAAATGGACCGGAGATCAAACTAGTGAGATATCTAAGTCGTAGAGCAAATAACACAAACAAATAACAATAATGCTAATTATAATGAATTATTGGCACGATAGAATATATGAGTTCGATTTTTGGCACAACAACTTTTTATCAGATTTTGTTTATCTTTCGGTCGAACTTCGGATTATCAAAGTCTGTTTTTCTTAAAAGACATAGTTAACACAAATAAATAACAATAATGCTAATTATAATGAATTATGATTTCGCGAACCATAGAGCAACATGTGTATTCCACGGTCATTTTTTGTTGACTACCATGTTTTCTATAAGTGTCCTTGAATTCCGCTAAGGCACACTATCTCATTGGTTGAAAACATTTTCACGATGTATTCGTGGGATTTTATTTCGTTGAATACAACATTAATGTTTAAATAAAATCTTACTCGACCCGATCTATTTGCATCGCCATCACCAATCATGAACATTTCTAACTCATATATAGGGGTGGGCAATTATGGGTCAACCCGAATTAACCCGACTAACGCGATGAAATTTTGGTATATATGAGTCATATATACCTCTTATTAATACTATCAATTTGTCTTGGTATATGAAAAATTAACAATAAATATAAATTTAATTAAGAGTAATCGAGTAATAGTTACACACATATAAGACAAATCTATTACTCCAACAACATTTTTTAATATCTGTGATTTTTGTAAACCACTTCTATAAAAAGGGACGGAGGGAGTATCGTTAGTGTGAGCGTTAAAAATTTGTTACTTTTTGCAACGGTTTTGCTTAACCGGCATAATTGTACTTTTGTCTTTATTCTCAAGTTAATAGCGTCTCTTTTTATTTTTAAATAAGAAGATTGCTAACAAATGTGTGAATGTTTTTTTTCTTTTGTCAGATAGTCTAGTGGTTAGAATTCATCTTTTTCAAGGTAAATAAGTGGGGTGTTGGGGATTCGAACTCTGACTCCTACATATAATAATGCATGTCCTTATCAACTGAACTATACTCAATGTGTGAATGTTTTATTGACGTTGAATTGTGAAGACAATTTCAATATGATTTTTTATGAGCTGCAAGTTAGACATTCATTATTTGTTAATTTTGTTGGAGTTATTATTTCACGGTTAGTTAAGGTGTAATTTTCTTTTTGGCCGGCTTCGGCTCTCTATTTATCCAAAAATAAAAATCAAATGTGTTGCCCCCTAAAGTAACACATATAATTCTTGTATAAACTTCTATTCTTAGCCTAAAAAATCGGTGATCTTTTTCCCCAAAAGTAACAATTTGTTGTCCTAATTTTTCACATTATTTATACATATACAAAAAATTACACATGAGTCGTTAAACATTTTAAAATCCACTCTTTTTAAGTTGAAAAATCTATGTTGGAACCAAAATTATAACAAATGTGATACTTGATAGGAAAAAAGTTGATTTTAAACTTGTCTTTTTATTTTATTTTACAAAACTCATGAATTTATTAAACCAAAAAAGAAAAGAGGACATGCAAAAGTTGGGGACTAAAGCAAATACCCAACAAAACTAACAGAACCTAAAATTTGGTCAGCCAAGAGCATCTCTAACAAGAAAGGATTTCATAAAACTAGGTGTTTCCCTCTCCACCACATGTCATCTGTGATCGAATGACTATGCTTGGAAGTTGGATAGGAAATAATAATAACCTTTGATGGTTGCAATGGATGCCATAGCTAAACTTGTCAAAAAAAAAACGTTTGATTTTAAAATGAATGAAATATCATCACGCTTTTATATCATTTGTACTTGATATTTTTTATTTCTCAACACTAAAGGATATTGACCTTTTAAAAAAAATTCAACCGATCATACATATATAGGTTTTTTTGTATAGATTCTCTTTATTTGAGGTAATCTTATATGTGCACTATATACGTGAATATCTCTTTCGATCAAAATTCAAATATCGAATCTCCATATTTTAATTTTAAATTAATTTTAATCAAATCAATTTTACAAAATTCAAATTTATTAAACATTATTTTGTCATCTCGTAAATAATAATTGCTTTTAAGTGGAAATAACATGGTAAAAAAAGTTACATTAGTCAAATGTTGACTTAATTTAACACCATCTTCTTATCTTCATCCAATCCAATCCAATAGCTTTAAAAACTTGAAATAATTAGTCAATGACATATGAGAGCTCAAATATATTCATTAATTAATTACCTGAATGTTTCTAGAGCAAAAACGCACACTTGAGATTATCCATAGCCCATATATATAAAATAATAGAGGTGTGGCAAGCAATTTTACAAACACCATGGATAATGTTGAGTCATATTCCTTTGTAGTGGTGGAGTTAGAGAAGAATGTGGACCGCCAATATTATATTAAGGGTTCATCATTCTTTCGTAAGGACCAACTAATCCTAGGGCGCATCCCTCCTTTATCGTCGCTTTTAAAGACTTCTAAAAGCATTTAGAATGCGCAATAAACATAAAATGGGCGACTTAGGGTCTAAGTTACTTAGGGCATAAGTCACAAAAATACAAGTTCAAGAAGGGCTATAAATACCCACCTTTCTCAAGACATGATCTAAACAGATATCAAACTTAGTTTTAGATATTGTATTCACTGCAAATACAACATATGAGGTTTATTTGTTTATTTTTTGTCTTCTACTGATCTTTCACTTTGGTGCCCACAAAACAACAGTCTAACTTAAGATAACTCCAAAATACTTGTTAAGAGATTTTTCAATATTGACAACCATTAACTCATTGTCATATTAATGTAGCTAACTCAACAACAAAAATCAATCAATGATGAGATTGTACACTAGTTGTCCTTAAACTATAAGGAGCAAGGACTGTTTGATTAACGGTTACAATTAGGAAATAGAAATCAAAAGCTACAAAAATGTACCTTTATCATTTCCGTAGTGAAAGTAACTAGTATCTAAACATGTGAACAAATGTTAATTTGGCGACACAATGTAGGTATGTACGGAAATAATATCAAAGTCGCTCACTCGTGACTCAAACTAAAGTTTTTTTTTACAAAAAGTAAAACGATATTCATTCATTCAAATTGATAGAACACATTAGATATAATAACATGATCAACATCACTAAAAATGTGAAGGGTGAATCTGCGAACAAACTCATAGCACCCAAGTTAATAAAATACAACGGCAAAATGTCTGCAAATAATATGATAAAATCTAAATCATCAAAATATTCATGTTTCTGGATCTGCAACGTTGACGTTCGAGTCATTGATTGAATATGTGATTGACAGAAGCTGATCTTTCAATAGGAACCAAACCGACACTGCAACAAGACGCAAAACTAAACAACACCGCACAAGATGACGAACAACACGATGTCGCACTCGAACGACGAAATCACGAAAAAAGACAAAAGAAAAAGCTTGATATATGTGAAAATAAGTTATTTAGATTGAAAGAAAGGGGAAAAAAAGATGCAAATGACTGATTATATGTTCAAAAATGACCTAAAACCACCCATCTTCGATAGAATGAGTTTCTCTCAATAAAAAACTAGTGCCAGCTTTCGCCAATCTCGTTTTTCAATAGTTTTAATTCAACAATTGATTAGACTCAAACTAAAGTTGAGATTGCTATGTAAAGGGCTAGAAAGATTTTATTTTTACTTCTAACATTGTTTTTTTAGTTGAACCCATTGTTTTTTAGTTACTGTTTTTCTGTTTCCTTTCCTTTGTACATATATTTGTGATTTTGTTCTTTTCCTGGTTTACCTTGTGCTAGAAAGAACACTTTGATTGGGTAATATATTCCATTTTAGCCTCTTAAAAAAAACATTGTATATAAGATCATTTTTATTATTGTCATGATTTTTTTAATTCTAAATTATTATATGTCCATCTTAGAAAATAAGATCATCCTAATGTATAGAAGATGTAAAGCTAATAATTATTAATGTTTCTTTGGTAGGGAAAGAATCATAGAATGTTAATTTTTTGTCTATTCTTTTATAAGTGATATAGTAATTGCTCAATTTATTGAGGCTACCTGTTTTGTAGGCTTAATTGGAATTTAAAAGGTGCAGTGATTTTGACAGTTAGAAAACAGATTTATACGTTGTAAAGCTAATTGGTTTAATATTTTAGTCATGCTAACAAAATTGACATGTTACTAAGAATGTGATTTTATAAATAAAATAGCAAAAAAATCTCAAATAAGTTGTTTCCTAGTAGGAAGCAAAGGGAAAAGTCCCAAGTAAAATGAGATAGATTCTTTTTCTAACAAAGAATCAAGAAACTGTCCATTTAGGCCACCATATAGTATAGAAACCCATTGTTAAATATCCAATAATAAATTGACCACAATGTGACAAAGAATGACACTAACATTTACTACTACACCATTACTTTGTGCTTTCTTAAAAGGATCCTAATCCCTAGAAACCTTTCTTAATCTCATATTAGGTAAACTGTATCATCGTTATCTTCTAAACAAATCCCTTTGGTCATGCAAACACAATCCTGCCACTTTTATAAAATATTTGTGATTTTTTTAAGCATAAACTTTGTATTTTTTTTAGTGATTAGGTTATTGGTGCGATGTATTCAATAACGATTGATTTTATCAATGATTAATCTCTGTCGAACAATCTTGTTGACAACCTTTAGTGAGGTCTCTTCATCCAACCACATTTTTTTCATCCATAAGACTCAAACCCAAGACATTGTTTAAGGGATAGAGTATTTGTTTCACTTAGACTTATATTTGTTGTTGTGATATGCAACAAAATCTTATCTGCATAAATAGCTTTACACAAAAGAGTAAATGACATTAATGGCATTACATAAACCGTTTCTTTTGGAACAACGATAAATAATCACATAGGATTCTTATGAGTAGCTCTTAAGTATTTTTCTCGTTTAATAATGTGAGTGGTATAATGAGGGACTTGACCTTGGCTTAATATGGTGTGGTGGGGTCTAAAATGGTTGGAATATATTTGTCACAATCAATCAAATTTTTGTAGCATCTTAGTCATTAAAAAGATTTTCTTTTGCATGTGTAAGGAAACTTTTGGCTACTTGGTGAAACATTTTTGACTCGTGTGTGTATGATACTATACACGCTTGTATTTGTGGAGAAAAACTATTGATTTGAAACTTGAAACTTTTTCTATTTTGTATCTCAAAACTATAAATGTCTTAGGAAAATAATGTACAGTTAAACATACTTTCCTTTGTACCTTAAAAAGAAGCAAAATATGCATTAAATAAATTTTACTCTTCTTAAAAGAGTTAAGGGTAAAATAGTACTATACTATTTGTCTAAATTTATTGTTTCTTCATATGTTTGCACAAACTTTAAAAGACCAAAGACCATGGTAAATGGAGTACAAGGAAATCACATATATCTTGATCATCTTGCGGATCATTTATGTTTCTCCTTATTATCTTCTATTTTTGTAAAATATCTCAATCATCTTGAGTTACTCCATCTTTCTTTTGGTTATTCTCTCTTTTCCTTTTCCCTCCATCTTTGCTTTTCTTAGGACCTAGACTCCTCGTGGACTCATGGTCGAGAATATCTCATATTAGCGCAATCTCAAGCACATTAAAAATGATTTTAGCCTAAGCAACTTCTATTGAATTCAAAAGGATTTTAGCTAATTTACATCACAGGCACACAACTTCGTTGGCGAATTAAGAGACGCGAAATGTATTATTGTGTCAATAATACATGAAAACGCAAGGTTCAAACACCAAAACCCAACGCAACTCCCTGATTTATTTACATACTAAGATTTGTCCATCACAAAAACAAATTAACTTTTTTTAATAAAAGTACAAGTTTTCCATAAACATTAAACATCCAATATGCAGCTATATCACACACTGTGTTTAGGGTAAGATTAAAGGAGAAAGATAATTTGTTACTCAAAGAAAGAATAGATCAGAAAAAAGCCACTAAAGAATGTCAAGAGCAATGTAGGACATGTTATAGTAGTGCATATACAAATAGGGCTTTCATCAAAATTTGTTACCTTTGTTAACTAACTCCATCTAGAAGAAATTTTTAGGCTTTTTAGCTTGTCCCATGTGAGTGCATCAAGTTTCATATGAATCAATGATTAAAAATAAACAAAAATAAGGTATTGAAATATAAATATTAGGTTGTAAAATTAATCCCTTTTTTGGCTTTTGAGTATACCATTTTAGGTATAGAGCAAAGATATAGAGACTACAACTACAATAGAATTATTTAACTAACTTTGCTGAAATGATGTAAACAAAAATTGAACACAAAAATATATACACATTCATCAAGTATCGTTATCCAAGAAAACAAAAATGTTACACTAAAATGCTCACACATAGAAATCAGCACACAAATCCAAAACAACACCTTGACTATGACCTATAGTCTATCAACTCATACTCAATCACTCTCCATGCATAATAAACTAAATTAAATCACAAAATATTAAAATCATAAAACTTCTCATTAATTAAAAAAAAAAACAGAACCAAACTACACTACATAGTCTCTAATAATCTCAAATTAAAAAACACAAAAACAGAATTAAATTAAATTAAACTAAACTACATAGTCTCTAATTTTCTACTAACATGTAAATATTGAAATTGAAAATTTTCATTTATACATAGGTTCTTTTTTTTTTTTCTCTTCAAAGAGGAACATAACATAACAATAAGAATCAAATCAAACTTCATAAATTATTTTCCTCATAGAATATGAACCCTAATTTCTCAAAGTTTGCTGTTAGTTGAATAAACCTCAAACAAATCAAACACTCTTCTCAACTCGAACCTTGAACACTGTTTCCAAATCAGGACACTTGAAAAACTCTCTACCACTAACAACATTGTTACACCTTGAAATTTTCTTCTTCCTTGGTGCCGGTGGACACGACATGTTCACCGGTATCCTAGCTTCTTTCGCTGTCGGTGTTGTTGAATTTTCTTCATCTTCTTCGTCAAAAACTGCGCCGTTTTTTGTACTCATCTTTGTGTTTATAGGTTTCAATGACCTAAGAGAAATTCCAGCAATTACCCATTTCTTAGCTTCAGATTCCAAACTCTTCTCTATTTGTGTTTTCTTCGAATTCTTCGAAAAACCCATTTTTTATCTAAGCAAATTTGAGATAAAAATTGAATCTTTTTCTTGTGGGTGTATCAGAATCAAAGAGAATCAAGGAAAAATGAAATGGGGTTTGAGAAAATTGTGAAAAGATTGGATTTTTAGTGAGAGAAACTCAAAGGGTTGTTGAAAAGATTGATTTTTGAGAGAGAATCTGAAGGAAAAAAAATTGATGCTTGAGAATAATGAAGAAGAAGAACAAGGAATAAGGTAAAAGGGTTTGTCTTAGGTTGTTGTCTTTCTTAGAGAGAGAAGGATGAAAAAAAAGTTTGGAGATTGAAATGAAGAATGAAAGAGTGAGAGAAATAAAAAGGAAGAGACTTTAGAGAGAGAGAGAGTGTGAAAATTGTTAAAAGTGAGAGAGAAAATAAAAGGGGAGAGAGAAGGGGCTGACCGGGAATTTACGGGCAGGGCAAGTGGGAAATGAAAATTTGGCGCGAAAATTTCATTGAATTGAGAAGCAACGGCTCTAATTCCCGCTCTATGATTTTTGAGTTATGGAATTACTGTTTTAGCCTTTGATATTTTTTTATTATTCAATGAAATAATGGTGATGATGTTTGGGGGCAGAGAGAAGACAGGGTCTGTACGACGACGTTTTTGTAGCTGCAATATGTTCTTGACTCTTGTAAATGTTTATCTTTGTGGTGTGGGCCACTTAATTTAGTACTACATTGATTTAAATAAAGTACGAGTAAATAGACAATTACTCCTCTGAAATTGTAAATTTTGTTAATTACCCCCTTGACATTAACAAAACTTCAATTGTTCCCTTGAAATTGCACAACATTAATCAATTCACTCCCTTCGTTAAATTTTTCTGTAAGTCAACATGACGTTTTATAAATACCCCCCTGAAGTTTTGCACTTATGTGCAAAATGCCCCTTAAACTTGAAAATTTACATTTTTTTTCTTATACTTAACTCAAAAGGCTTCTCAACTAAATCTAAGATCTTTTCATTTTATGAGAAGCCTTTTCATGGTTTAGTTTAGAAGTGTATCTAACTCAAAGTTTCAGAAATTCTTTCTTGGTTGCAAAATTGCAATAATGCAAATATTGTCAACAAGTTTAAAGAAATTTGAATAAACTCACTTATATTGGATTCTTTCATTATGGAGTTTTTCTTTTTAATATATATTTACCTCCTGCATTAATGCAACATTATTATGGAGTTTTATATTATTTTAGTAGGATGTAAAATGTGAGCAAAAACGAATTTTACGTTGTTGAACCAGATTTATAATGTTGGTTGGTATCTCTAAGGATTTGAATAAAGGGCCTCTTATTTAGAAAGAGTATGAAACTCAAAACGTTGTTGTTTACCTCAACAGCCCATAAAGTCATTGCTGAAGAAAAACATCGAAATTGAAACAAATGTAGATCTTGAAGGGAGAAGCCATGTTCACTATCATGTTGTTGTGTTTTCAAGAATTTAAATAATGTTGTTGTAAGTGTTGATACTGTTAGCATGATTTGATATGTCATGGTCCTGCTGGTTTTTACATTATCAATATAGATTTTAGGATGCCTGTAGGTTTATTGCTTTGTGGAAGTGTTTTTATCAAGGATAAGAAAATATATATACATATATATATATAAAAAAAAAAATTAAGTTTGGGGGCATTTTGCACATAAGTGCAAAACTTTCGGGGGTATTTGCAAAACGTCATGTTCACTAACAGAAAAATTTGACGGAGGGGGTAAATTGATTAACGTTGTGCAACTTCAGGGGGGCAATTGAAGTTTTGTTAATTTCGGAAGGGTAATTGACGAAACTTACAATTTCAGGAGGGTAATTACTTATTTACTCAATAAAGTATACCATATATTATGTTATTCTCATATAAAAAAAAGTAACATGTAACAAATTAGTGTTCGATTGAAAAACATACTCATGTTTAATGTTTGACACATCAAATAATATACTTTTAGTGGAATAAACATGTGAGAAATAAAAAAAATATAAAAACTTTATCAAAACTTAGTTAACTATGTTACAAATCGTTTTTTAACTTTATTTTTATTGTTGAAAATTTCAAAAGTCAAACTTATCGTTCTTTTACTTTATTTTTAGTGTTGAAAATTTTAAAAGTCAAACTTACATGTGAAGGTGAGAAAAACCACAAGAAGGGGGGGTTGAATTGTGTTTCTGAAAACTTCTTCTTTAACGTTCTGAAGAACTGTTCTCAGGTTCAGAGTCTGAGTGAGTTCAGAGTCTTTGTGCAGCGGATAAATGTAAAGAACAGAAGAAGAAAGAACACAAGAAATTATACAAGTTCCTTCCACAAACTGGAAGTAGTCCTGTCCCCCTTGCACTTCCAAGGAGAGTTCCACTAAAATGTAATATCAAATTACAAGTTGCTCAATCACACAAGAAAGAGACTTATCTTTGCTCAAGGACAACTCCAAGAGACTTCTATGCTCAATCACACCTGAAAGAGACTTCTATGCTCAAGGACAACTCCAAGAGACTTCCTTTGCTCAATCACAACTGAAAGAGACTTATCTTAACAATTACAAAGAATTGAATAAGGTTTTGAATACTTAATATACAATCAGAGGTATTCACAATACAATACGAAACAGAACAGACTCTGTTTTTCCAGACACTTAAGAATTCTAAGATATGAACAATTGAAAGAATTCTCTAAGTTGTTAATGTTTGTTTTCGACGTTTTGCACATAGTATTGGTCTTTTGCTTGAATGTCTAGATTCTTTCTGTTCTTTAAGTCTTCATCCCTATTTATAGAGGAGTTGAGAGACGTTGAGAATTAGCCGTTACATCAACTTGTCTTGCTTTGAAGCTTTGATTCTTCACCCTTGATCTTTTTCCTGATTTGATAGTTGTCCTATGAAGAACTAATTTCAAATCCATTCCATTACAAAAGGAACAACGTCTGCAGCAATGTTACTGTTATCTTTGTCTTGATGTAGAGACAAAGATTGCAGAGATGGTGGTTGCAGAGTTAGTGGTCGTACACTTCATACATTGTCCTTTGTCAATTCTGGTGAAGTAGCTTCTGGCGAGGTGCTTCTAATGACCATTGCTTCTGATGACCTTGCTTCTGATGACGTGTCTTTAGGAGCTCTTCTTCAGACCCGTTTCTTCAGATGCACTTCTTCAGACGCATTTCTTCAGACGCATTCTTCCAGACGCTTCTAAGCTTCAAATAAAATTCCTTTGCTCTTGAACTTGTTCAATCAGAATCTTTATGAATAACACTTTGATTATGAATCCTGTACACTTGAACAAATTGTTTAGCATATCCAATTGATGATTTTTAATACTTTGTTATTATCAAAACTCAATAGGTGATATTGTGAAACACCCTTTGTTCCAACAATATCAACCGCCGATCCTGGAGCTTCACGACAATGATTATATGATCTTCTCGAGACAAATCACTTAAAATACAAGTATATTTAAGTGTCTGGAATACCCATGCATTAGAATCTATAACGTTAATGACACCAACATCATTGATTAGATCTGACAATCTAAATTAAACAAACATCGTAATAAGATGGGAAAAACATTTATCTTAAACTTTTAAAATATTACAAGTTCCAAAATCTAAAAGAAGAAGAGATTAGTATTTTCCATTTCCATTAAATAAGCCTCGCAAAAAAAAAAAAAATTTCCATTAAATAAGAGTAGTTTCATAAAGACATCGTTAATTAATGCATGTGAAAATTTGAAAAATGTGTTTATCACAAACAAATTAACAAAGCATAGTTCCATCATCATCCACACAACCCAACCACTTCAAGCCACATCACCACCACCACACCTTCCACGGCGTCTCACACCGCAAACCCACCTCCGCTCTCATCACCATTTTCCAATCTCACTCTTTCTCTCTAACCATGACAGAACCAATAGAACCTTCCACATCACACGCTCCCACCATGATCCACCCACGCCGCGAACCATTCGAGCACGGCCTAATCCCCATCCCAAAACTAATCTTCTCCGACCCCACACAATCCCTCCTCACCCTTAAACAAACCCTCCTCGCTTCCTCCTCCAACCACCTCATCTCCTCCGCAACAATCTCCGATTCGCTTCAGATCTCAACCGAACACGCTCAACTCCTCCTTGATACTCTCTCCTCCGTGATTCACCATGAAAACGACGTCGTCGTCGTTGATGGTGCTGAATGTGATGTTTATGATCTGATTCTTTTGCTTTATATTCAATCGTATAAAAAGTTGCTTCCGCGTTCGAATAAAGATCCTGCTTCTGTTGCTGATGTTTGGCCTTCTACTTCTGCGTTTGATGGTTACTTCTCTGCTCTCTCACCTCTTCAGGTGCTTATGCCAAACTCTCAATGCAAATGTAAATGCATGCGATTCCGACACTTCTGATGGAAGACGTGTTCAGTGTTATGTGTCTTTATCAGAACATGGCCTATTTATGTTTCCCTATGAAGTTGCTAACAAGCTTGTGTTTAAATTTTCAAGCTTGTATAATATATTTTACTTAGAAGTTTTCTCTGATAGCTTTTGATTAACTTAAGAATTTGAGAAGTAAATGTGATAGGGATTTTGAATGCTTGAATGAGTAGTACACTCAGAAAAACCATCTATTCATATACATTAAGTTTAGTTTACGAGAAGAGGAATTAAAACTAGTATTTAAAACAATGAGTCTAAGAATGGAATGAAACCTATGATGTAGTGACTTCTAGTCTAATTATACTTGGAAAGTGGAACATTAATTTTATTCTATTTGCAACAGTTTATAAGCTATTTTGAGCTTGCTAATTTTGAGGCACATAAATACTGTAGATGGTGAAAATTGTTAATATTGATGTGTCAAATTCAATGTTTTGCAGCTTATGCGCAGCAATAGTAGGCGTTTTATGCCATCGCAGGCTGATGAAGAGGCACATCAGTTGTCTTATCTGCAAAAGCACCTGGCTAACATTCTATCTCTTCTAGCCGAGCCAGGGGAGGAGGGGGAAGGCGAAGAATCAAAGGTTGGTTTGTTAATTTACTTTGTGATACTGATTTTTTTTGTAATTTTACCATGGATAGATTATTTCCTATGTACCCTATAGAATGGAATATGGACTGTTACTCTCTCTGTGAATCGGAAGACTTACTTTCCAAATCGTAATATCTAGTTAAGGAGAACATTTATTTGGTTATTCAAATATACTTTTTTTTGAACAGCAAATATATGTCTAGGAGATATCTCCCAAAAGAGTACAAACAGATACAAATAATGAACACAAGAAGTATTCAAGCCAAGCCAAAACAAAAGGATGGTGTGGGTGGGTTATTCCAATATACTGTAATATCTAGTGAACTGTAATATCTTCACCTTTATTTTTGAGACTCATACCCAATTATCAGTGACATGTTATTAAGAATGATGTTGAAACAAGCTTTGGTACAATTGAGTTTGAGATGTGTTGACCCACAGTGCTCTAAATTAAATCACGGTGATTTATATGCATGTTTGTGCTGGAGAGTAGAGATTGCTGATATGAATAGCCGGGCTGGTAGTTGCCACTTTGTTTTGAAACGATACAACTTTTATTTTAATTTGTTAAGGATAAGGATGTCGGACATCAACTTTGTTGTCATTGATACCTATTTCTTTTTGTTTGGAAATGAGACAGCTTTTATTTTAACTTGATTATGATAAGGATGTTTGGAAATAAAAAAACTAATAAGTTCAAATTTAGTTTCACATGCATTTGACAATGCATAAATTATTGGTAATTACGATTAAGGATGTTTGGAGTTACAGTAAGACTTACGACTGTCCCAATAATGCATCTTTCATAGCATTAGCTAAACATATTACACCTTTCATTTTGGCATGACATGCTGTCTTAGCAGTCAATTATTGACAATTGTCTTTCCTTTAGTCAATTGAACTTCATATGATAAGATATGTAGTGTTAAAATATGTTAAGTAAGGAATGTTAAGAAATTTTTAATTTTTGCTTTTTATTGTATGTTTTATTGATGTATTTTTCATCCTATTGATTTTCTTATTTTAGATATGACCTTCTGTTAGTTCTTAGACCTACTAGTGTTATATTTTTAGACCTTTTAGTTTTACGCTTTTCTGACGTCGTTGTCTTAGGTTTTAACTATGGATAGATTTGAGCACCTTGGGTTCCTGGTTCAGTTTGGCGATAAGGCTGAAGGAAATCGTTTGAGTCAATCTTCTCCTTTCTTTGCAAATTCGGATCCTGAGATGCCCGCGGTTCCCGTCCCTGTTACTCAAGTTCATGACTGGCTTATGCAAAATATAGCTTCTGCTTTGGAACATATTTCTGAAAGGACTTCTGCTAAGGAAAATGGGTCAGCCAGTGCCGCTGATCAGGATGTTGCTATGACTGATGCATGCTCTGTCTCAGTTAAGTTGTCATCAAGTACTAGGGATTCATGTTCCATTGAAGGGATCACTAAATCTTCTTATGTGAAGCATGCATCTGACATAAAAGGTTCCTCTGTTAAGGTTTGTTTCCAAATGTCTTCTTTTGTTATGTTGACATTTTATCTTTTCAGATTCCATGTTGCTGAGTCGCTTGCAATTTAGAGTTATGACCTTCAAATGTCTGAACTAGAGAACCTAAGTAGGCAGCAAGTTGAAAGGAAATTTAGAATGTTTTTATATCCGAATCATAACTATACAATTGGTTTTTATATTATATAGACTGAAGCTCATAATTAGTTTTCTAAGATTGAGCCAAACCACCGGTAGTAAATCTGTCCTTATAAAGGAAATAAAGTTGCGAATGTGTACTATAGAGAATATAAATGCAAGGAAAATTAAAGAAATTGAATCCATAATAGCTCTTCAGGCTATTTAACTCTTCATATAATTTTTTCTTATATTGTTTCAGAAAATTATTCATATATAATTTTTTCTTATATTGTTTCAGAAAATTATTCATATTAGTTTTACACATGTATTCTCAATGAATTTCAGAACTAAATTGATTACATATATATGTTTGTGAGTGTTTGCACATACACATGTATATTCACATATACATGTCTATATTAGTTTTGTTCAATTTATTTCGTGTGTTGTACCAGATATCTTGTTCTCTATATATTTGCCTTTTTGTATGGAACAAATTACACTGACAGTGTTTTTATTTATTTTGATGTTCATATTAATACTAATGTTCTATATATAGTCAGGATCCATTGACACCATGTGTCAAACTTAATCTCAACCATCTATTTTATTAAATCCAACGGTCTATAATTGTTTGTTAAATTGATCCACCTAGACCTTTTCCCCTCTACTGCCCTTACAGCCACGGTCGTTTTATTCTCAATCTGCTGTCTGAAATTAAGAGCAACAATGGAAGCATGTTTACGTGTCTATTAATCGCTTAGATCTCAATTACACAGCCACAGCGATTCTGGATTTGTTTATCATGGAGAATTGACTACCAATTCAATTAAATTTTAAGGATTTTCATTTTACCAAAACCATAAAATTGATTATATATATCCATATATCGTGCATCAAACCGATAATGCACCAAATGGACAACATTTGAGAAAGTCAATTCTCACACCTAAAATTCCACCGGTAGAAATAAACCCGCCAAAAGATCCCCAAATTCACAAACTTACTCCAATTGAGATCAATTTTATAAATTTGACATAAACAAGAAATGTCTTCATGAATTGCGATCCATATGAGGAATTAGCTAAGATGGAATGGGCATACAAAACAAGAATATTGTTGGGTGGGTGTGAAGAAGAATGATGTTTTGCAGATGAAAATAAAGAGTGTCATGATACCATGTTTTCAATTTAAGTTAATTCGATGAACAAAAAGTATGCACCATTGGGTTGAATAAAATAGATGGTTGAGATGGTTGAGATTTGATGTTTCCTTTAAGTAACTCTAATCGATGTTCTTTTGTGATCTTAATTTGCAGCTTTATGTATCTTACTTCACATGTTTTGGATGTTGTGATGTCTGTTTAGATTATTATGGAAAGTGGCATGCAATGAAAGTTGTGTTTTGTCATTGCAGGTTCTAAACTGCCAAGAGTCTACCATCTATATCTTAGCACCTTTAAGATATGCCATTGTCTATGGATGCTCAGATGCTACAATAGTTCTTGGAGCAGTTGGCAAGGTAAATGCTATCCGTTTTCTGTTTTTATATCACTGATGGTGATGATATCTGTTTTATAAGATTCAAATTAAGATAATAAGTTGGTAGGTTTTGGGATATGGTTAATCTGTTTCTGTTCTTAGTATTAGAGTAGCTGATGCTTCACTGTCTGTACTGAAGCCGATCTTCATATTTTTTTTTTGTTGACAGGCTGTGAGAGTAGAACACTGTGAAAGAGTTCATGTGATTGTGGCCTCAAAACGTATTTGCATTGCCAACTGCCGTGAATGTGTTTTCTTTTTAGGAGTGAACCAGCAACCTCTTATGGTTGGTGATAACCATAAATTGCAGGTGAGCATCCTCAGTATTCACTCTTTGTTTTTATTGTTTCCACATCTCTTTTTGGTACAAAGGAGGGGCTACACCCCAAACAAACTACCAGTTTCCACATTTCATCGCAGTAATTTTGTGACGATACCGTGAAAACGAGTTGGTTAAAATCAGGATTGCTCATTTAGCAAAAGATTGCAAAATCATACAATCTTGTAGTCTTGGGAGTTAGCAACACTACTTACGAAAGGCCAACCCACCCAATGCCATACTCTACTAGTTTGCCTACCTTCTTTCTCTCTCTCTCTCTCTCTATCTCTCTGCTTTGAATTATTTTTCTCTAATAGAATCCACACCTTCCTTGCTACTACGGCTCTACTCACCACGTGCGGGATGATTACAACTTAAATTCCCATCGTAAGTTATAACCATTATTCACTTCTGACCCTACGAAGCATATGAGGCCTGACATGTAATGCTATGGTTAGTATAAGAAAAGGAAATATAAAAGGTTTAACTGCACTATACAGTCTTGTAATGTTATTGTATTTCACACTGCCAGAATAAGCATTTGGGTCTATGTTAAACATACAGTAAATCGTTATTTTTATCAATATTTTCAATCCAAAATTATGCAATTATGCTTCTTATAATGGTATTAACTTCTGATAAGGGTATGTATATTTTCTCTAAAATCCTCACTCTCCCTTTTGAACTTATTATTTGAAATTACTCTCTTGTAAATTATTAGGTGGCACCATATAACACATGTTACCCCCAATTGGAGGAGCACATGAGTGAAGTTGGAATTCTGCCCACAGTGAACAGATGGGATGAAGCTCTGGCTTTGAGCATGCTTGATCCTCATGATTCATTATCTCATCCAGCTGGTGTCTCTGATGTTCAAGCCGAGTCTGCTACACGCCTGGACCCTGATCAGTTCACAAATTTTGTGGTATGTCTGTTATCTGTTATACTCGTAGCTGACTTAACATGGACTGTTTTGATTTGTATTGTCAACTCTAAAAGTTAATTGATTTTGGTGAGTTCGTTCATTGCTTTGTATCTTGTGACTGTATTCTATAAAGATGCATGGATGAAGAAGGGTTGTGATGTATCTTTCTTTGTTCTTTTTCGAGTATTTTTTTAAATATAACTATTTTACTCTGTATAGCTAATTTAAAAATCATGTTCTATTTCTATTTTTCACAAAGCTCCTTTTCTATTATTTTTTTCTGCAGATTCCAAACTGGCTTGCAGGAGAGTCCACGGGATCTACAAAAGACAACCCATTTGCATTACCAGATGCATATGCGGCGTCTCAACATAAAAATGTATGTCTACCAGGTTATCTGTCGAATATTTTAATTTTTTATGATTCAGTTGGTTTAATTGAATAGGATTGTGTATTCTTTTCAGCAAAATAATCTAGGAGAGATAAGGAAACTTATGCACGAAGCTTCTTTAGAAGAGAGTCGTAAACGAGAATTGTCATCTGTGCTTCATGTGTACTTCAAGGACTGGTTATATGGTAACTTTCATTCGCTTGCTTTCGTGTCTTATACTCATTCCGTCTTTTTTTTTGTATGCCCCTTTGTCAATTTGCACATACATTAAGATAAAATGGTAGTCTAATTAATGTGTAACACTGTTACTAAATTGCCCTCTATGTATAAATCTATTCAATATTGACTTTTCATCTTCCAAGACAAGATAATATATATTTGGAAAAATAATAATAAATACATCTAGTAATTTGAAAGAGTGCTTATCTTCATGGAGAAGGTCAAATTTTTTCCGAAATGATTCTTCTATGTAGGGTTTGAGGTAGGGAGTTTTCAAACATATTTGTCGCAAACATATATAAGGACTGCTATTTTTTCCTGTTAAATTTTTTATGAATATCCTTGAAATTTGGACTGTGTACTTCAAGTCAACGACTAACTGACTACAAGGTTACTTTTAGTCCTTGTCACGTCTTTTGTTTAAACTTGTGTAACTGCCGCGTATACAAGCAATACTGTTTTTTGCCATGTAAAGAATTTTTTATGAATGTCCTTAGAATTTGTAGTGACCCACATAAAGCTGCTTTATGAATGTCCTTTCAAAGAGAAATCGGTTTACTCATTGTATAAGGGGGAGTCTTAGTGCACCGGGCTGCCCTTAACAGTTTTACTCATTTAACTGCTGTTTCTTTTCTCATATTTTTGGACAGAATTATTTTCTGATTTTTATTATCACTCTACATAACTAGCCTACATAAATCCATTGTTCACTAGCCAACATGGCTGTGCTCATGTGTTTAATTTTCCTCAGTTTTATGGGAATGCATTGGTCCATTTGTGCAGATTTTGTGAGATTTATTGAATACTGTCATTGACATAGTTAAAATATATAGTCTTGGCACTTGTTTTCTGTTTAATCCTGATATGAAAATGTTTTTTAATGTAGTGATCTTTTATGTGTTATGTTTTCCAATATGTCTCTACTGTGAGTTACAGTTGTATGACAAAGAAAATGGTAGGAAATTATTGTGAAGTATAGGGACTGAGCTGAAAATCACTACGAGGACCAACATTTTAGTTCCTGTGATCTGTTATGTGACATATTTTTCAATTTGGGTCAATGCTTAAGCTATGTTATAAGTTCCGATTGGCTGGAAGTTGAGATGGGAAGTTAGTTACAGAGAATGAAAGTTAGTGCAGTTACATAGGAAGAGTGACATACAAGAGGTTATTCAAATTGTTGCAATAGAATAGTTTAGGGCTGGAGTTATTATCTGCACTTGGGAGCTCTGCCCTTTGTATTCCATTTCCACTTAAATACATAATTACCTATACAACACCAACACTTCAGATTGAAGGTGTGTTTAGTGTTTGTATCTGTGGTAGTGCTTCATAGCATAATACAGATAAATACATACACAGGTTGACACACCTCAATTGAGTTTCTCCATCTTTAATTTTGTAAAATAAAAAAGGATATTTGTATTCCATTTCCTCATAAATGCCTAATACAGACACACATAACTATATAATTTCTCTATAAGTAGTTTTTAAAATTAAAGAAGGAAAAATTTAATAATTTAACTGATGTTAAAATAAAGAGTATTTTATATGTAGATTAACAGCATCTAGTCAAAAAGGAATTTGGTTAAGCTTATAATGGTTGCTCTGATTAATCTTTGTCAAATCAAATAGATTATGTTAATATTTTTTTGATCATATAGATTATGCTAATGTTATTGTTATTTCTATGGTGCAGCTTCAGGGAATATTCGTCAACTTTACTGTCTGCAAGCGGATTAATCATCGGCAGAGGATATGCTATGACACACTTGATGACATTAAAGAGCGATAGTTTTTGGTTTCCTTTTTGATACTTCAATTTCGCTTGCCAATTGCATCGGTCACACAGGTAGCTGAGATCAGATGACATGAATTAGAGCGCTCCACCTACTTATGCAGTCCGATAGATCACTCTGCACAGGATGGAACTAAAATACAATCAGTTATCTGATTATAATGATATTTTTGTGAAGTAAATGCTGTAATATTTTATTATTTTAAATTAATGGCCTTTTAAAAAAGAACGTCGTCAAGAAAATATTGAAGATTTTTTTTTATTTTTTTTTATTTTTAACATAACCCAATGTAAATAGAAGCATAATTAACACTGTCTTATTGCATTTTTTTAAAAAAAAATTCTTCCTGTGATGTCTGGAACCGCCCCAACATCCTAAACGTAGAATTTCATAAATATATAATATCTGAGGAAACAGATTTCTTGCTGTGATAACGTCACACAGTTTTCAATCTCTAATCTCCGACCTAAATCAATGGTAGACATCGTTTGAAATTGATTTTATCATTGCATAATTTGAATCTTTGGATCTCAGTGATTTTTTCCATATGGTGTATTTGTCATCAATCCATTCCAACTCTATCCTTGTTGCACCATAGAAGAATGGCTCTTTCCAATCGTTGTACAAGATGGTAGAACTTTGAAGAAACTATTATTCATTGTTTGTGAGACCGTGTGTTTGGCAAGCTCTTAACTATTTTTGATATCAAATATTTCTCTTAGCCGGGTGTGGTGTTATGGATTAAGAAAGAAAATACTCTTGGATATAGTTCTTGCTTTTTTAGCTGTACTTTGGTGTTGAGTTGGAAAGATAGGAATAAAACGAGTGTGTTGGAAATGAGGATCTCCAAGATCGCGGTTGTTTCTAAAACCAGAAAATTGGTCGGTTTGCTTGCAGTTCGTTTTTCTGATACTCCTGGAGTGCTGCGGAAGGTCAGTTGGCACTCTTCTCTCATTGATTGCACCATTCTAAATGTTGATGAGGATCTTCTGGAGTGCCGCGGAAGGTTAGTGACTCGAGTTGGCTGGCTTTGGAGGGCTTTTCGGACATGTAACAAACAATGATACAGGTAATGGTTCAATGGGTTTAGTGGATTTTTGGGTGATACTTGTAACAGTCATGCAGAATAATCTGCGTTTCTATTTGGTTTAAAGCTGACATGAACACTAAATTATTATTGTTGTGTCATCTGTTACTCAGATTCCTTGGATGTTTTTCAACTAATTTTCAGCTCGTCCAATCCATCAAATCTTTTCGCAATTGAGATTCGATGCATTCAAGATTCCTTGACGTTTGATTGAAATATTTAGTTGATTTATACATTGCGAGAAGGTCATCGATGTGCATATTTATGGCTAAGCTTGGTTCTATTGGAAATGAAAGACTGCGTCTTTGGAGTGATCCACCTCCTGATCTCTCCCATCTCTTGGAAGCAGATGCCTCAATGACTGAGTACTTGAGGGATTTAGTTATTTTTTTATTCCAAGCTTTTTTCCATTTTAAAAAAATAATAAAATTGTTTAGATTGTTGACTGTGTGTAAATGTATGCTTCTCTTATAGCAAGAAATAGAGATCCAATTTCTGAGGTTAGCCTTAGAGAAACTTCGTGTCATTCCTTGTGCAGTCCTGAACTTGTAGAACCCATTGCACCATTAAAGCAAAACTGAGTACGGGTCCCGCTTAAGCAGCCTATGTAGGATATACCATTGGAATTGCTCCCTACATGTTGACTATGTCTATAAGCTTGGCTATTACTTTTTTCATGCTATAAGTTTTTCACGCACTATTTTTTTCTTCTAGAAATACCCTTTGTTTGGATTATATGATCCAAAACAGATTGTTAGGTTTTTCAAATTATATATCCTGAAATGTTTTGCCCAAAATTTTAAAGACACTCACTGGTTTATATTATTTCGATGACATAAATATAAATGACAAAAACATAAAATAGATGCAAATATAAACAAAATTAAAAGGACAAAATGATACAAACAAGATCTCATTTTATTTATATATCAATACATTTACAATAAAATAAAGTTTAAGCTTGAAGCTTATTACATAAAATATTCAAACCTAATGCTAATCTATTGAAAATCTAAACCTAAACCAGTGGTGCAAGGTGATAGAGGGGGAAGCCAGAGGGGAGGGGGAAGGAGAAAACGATGGTGGAGGGAGGGGGCTGGGGTAAGGCTTGTCTCCTTTCTAGGTCGAAAGAGACCTTGATGGTCAACCTTGCATGCAAACAAACCAACCTCACACTCAGATAGATCGCGCTTCTTTGCAGCGTGTCACCATCCCCATCGACCGTTCATACAATCCCTAAATTTCCAAAGTAGCTTTTTT
>Ga0228711_1003817_pt1 | contig 23373 bp, 10 predicted proteins | sample MedpolnodulmetaG_2_FD_177996 | JGI IMG/M metagenome (GOLD analysis project Ga0228711, IMG submission 177996) | Root nodule microbial communities from Medicago polymorpha collected in Santa Monica, California, United States - brown nodules | ecosystem: Host-associated > Plants > Roots > Nodule...
GCTAAATAGAAATAAAATGAAATGCAAAGATACTAAAAAGAAATAAAATGCAAGAAAATAAAAGAAATAAAAGAAAGGGACAACCAAAGGGACAGAAAAAAAAGGGAGAAGAAAAGAATAGCTCGTCAACACAAGCTAAATGAGGGAGAAGAGAGAAAAGCTCTTTGACAACTCAAGAGAACTTTTGGTGTGTGAAACTGTGAGGGATGAGAGCTCTATTTATATGGTTTGATAAAAATGGAACATTACTTTAATGGACTTTGATGGGGATTGAATGTATTTGAATGATTTTTTAAGAAGAGAAAGTTGACAATGTAATTTGGCATGATTGATGGCACACATGAGATGAATTTTTTTGGACCTTGACACTATATTTTTGACAATTTTTGGACTCATTAAAGAAAGTTAATAAAAAACCAAAAGAAGTAATTAAACTAAAAAATAAAAATAAAATGGTAAAATGAAAAATAAAAATAAAGACCGAATAAAAATGAAAGATAAAAATAAAAACTAAATTTAAAAAAATAGAAAGACAGATAAATAAAAAAGTGAGAAGAGGGCCCGAATCGGAACTAAAATGAGGTACTTTAAAACCTCTTTGCAGAAATTTTCACTGAAAAGACAGAGAATATTCCGGGTCAGAGGACATATGATAGTAAGATGTTAGGTCAAAAATTGGGGTATGACATGTACATATTTAAAGTTTTTTAAGTTTTTAAGTTTCAAATAGGTCCTTAAATGGGTAACATTTAATTATTCAACCTTTATTTATGGTTTCGAGGACTGTAGATTAATTAAGGCTTATTCAATCATCCGGTCCCTTAACTTAATTGATTGTCTCAATTTGGTCCCCTAACTATAATTTGTACTAATTTGGTCCCTTATGTTTTGCTCCAGTACTAGTTATAGTCCTTTTTTTTCGTTTCTCTAAAAAAAAATGTTAACGAAAAGGACTAAAACTAATAACGGAGCAAAACATAGGGGACCAAATTGGTACATAAGTTAACGTTTTTTTAGAGAAACTAACTGAAAGGACTAAAACTAGTAATGGAGCAAAACATAGGGGACAAATTGGTACAAATTATAGTTAGGGGACCAAATTGAGACAATCAATTAAGTTAATGGACCGAATGATTGAATAAGCCCTTGACACATTGTGGCAGTATTCAACCATTATAGTTTTGAACACGTGTGAATTTTTAATGAGGTAGAACATATGTCCAACCATTGTGAATTGCTAGATCATCTATATGACACATGTGTTCAAATTCCGACCACAATGCATATATCTAAGAGCATCCACAATGATAGTCTACTAATAGGGACTCTTTAAATGGACCCCGCATGTACACATCACTTATTTATAATTTTTTAATAAAAGTGTCTATTAAGGACTCAATGACTCTAAGGCAGCCATTGTTCGGCTTGGTGGAGGTTGTTGTGTAGGCTTCGTGAGGGGTTAGGTGAGGGTGTAGGGAATTGGTTTGAAGATAACATTCGAAGGGTTGTGGGTGATGGGAGAGATACTTTTTCTGGCATGATATTTGGGTGGGGGACATTCCTCTGAAAATTAAGTTTCCTCGCCTTTATGAGTTGGTTGTTGATAAGGATTGTTCGGTGGCTGAGGCGAGTAGGGTGTTAGAGGCGAATGGGGATTGGGTTGGGGTGTGGCGGCGTAGGTTGTTTGCTTGGAAGGAGGAGAATGTGAGAGAGTTCTCTGTTTTACTTCATAACACTGTTTTGCAGGAAAATGTTCATGATACTTGGTGTTTGCTGTTAGATCTTATTCAGGGTTACTCGGTGAGGGGAGCATATCGCTTTCTCACTACCTCTAGACAACCTTTGGATAGGACTCAGGTTGACGATGTATGGCAAAAGAATATTCCTTCAAAGGTGTCTCTGTTTGTGTGGCGTCTCCTACGCAACAGACTTCCCACAAAAGACAATTTGATGCAGCGACATGTCCTTCATCAAAGTCACATGGATTGCATTTCGGGGTGTGGCGCTACGGAAACGGCAACACATCTGTTTTTACATAGTGACATTTTCTGCTCTCTTTGGTCTCTTGTTTGGCGTTGGCTACAAATTTTGTTGGTTTTACCTGCTGACATTAGACAATTTTTCATTCAATTTACTAATATGACGGGTTTGCCAATATTTACTCACTCTTTCTTAAAAATCATATGGTTTGCCTCTGTTTGGGTGCTTTGGAAGGAAAGGAACAACCGCGTGTTCCAAAATTCGGTGTCTGATCCTTCGACTCTTGTGGAAAAGGTTAAAATGCACTCTTTCTTATGGTTAAAATCTAAACAGGCAACCTTTAGCTATATGTATCATGATTGGTGGGAACATTCGCTTTTGTGCATGGGTGTCCATTTGTAATTCTTTTTATTTTTGGTGGTGTTCCTTTGTCGAGGCCACATTGATCTTGTAAATACTTTTCGGTGTTTTGCCTCTTGCTCACCTTGTGTGGGGTAAATCATTGTGGTTTATATCACATCTCATTTTAGTTTGTTAAAAAAAAATAAAGGACTCGATGACTCCAATGACAATACACTAAAGACTCCAATGAAAAATACTTAAATATGTCATACTAACTTTACATCATTATACAAAAATAATTTATTACTTCTTTTGCAAGTGGGACCAACCAGTACATATTTTATTACTTCTTTTATACGTGGGGCTCATTAGTTGCCCAAGAGAGAGAGTCCTTATATAGTTGTCTGTTGCTTAATAAGGATTCTTTTTTCTTCCTCCAATGGGGTGTCCTTAACGAGAAGTGATCCTTATTAAGTTAGGAACCCTAATTAGATGCTCTAATAACTTTGATATTGTTATCAATTGAGGTAGTATTTATGGATTTTTTTCAAGGAAGGTAGTATTTATGGACATAATTCTCAAAATATAATTTTATGATAATATTTTTTTTGAATTTCTCTTAATTATCTTATTCATCATTATTCCGGTTTAGTCCATAAAAAATCATCATTATTCTGGTTAGGAAATAGGCAAAAGATGATCTGGTGGAAGAAAGCAACACGGAACTCACACACCTACCGCGTGACACCAACGCGCTCCAATTGAAGAGAGTGAGAGAGAAGCTTCTCACTCCCTAGACTATGTTTGTTGGTAGTAATCCTCTTCTTCTCAAAAAAAAAAAGTTGTAATAATTCGAAATTCAACCAAAAGTTACGTAAAAAATTGAATTATTTTTTTAATATGTATTTTTAAAACTCATTATTTGATTCAAAAACCTACTAATTTAAAGGAACCAGTTTCACTGCCCACTTGCAGGGGTCTCGTTTAAAAATATAGTGACACTCTGTATGAACTTGTCATCCGAAATTGATACTTGGAGAAATCAAACTTAAGACTTTGAGATGAACATACTCTAATATCCCAAGCCAACGAGTAGGCTAACCGTAAATAAATTACTTTTTAAAATTTTTATTATTGACCGAGTTCATTAAGCATTTCAGTTCAATCAACTTAATAATAATAGTAATAGACTCTCCTTGAATAAAAACAATATCCTTCTTCAATAGTCTTAACATAAGGAAGTTTAATTTAGTAAAAATTATTATGAGGAAATTTAATCTTTTGTATAAAAAGGTTTAATTCTTTTACCTATATTTAATTATTTTTATTTCTAAAGTACTTAAATATCTATATGTTTTTTAAAAAAGCTAAACATTGACGAAAGTACACTCCAATGTCTATTAGATTAATATCTATATGTAATATACTATTGTAAAAAAAATTACATTGTCGATTAATCATAATTCTCATATCATTTTTTTAACAGAACGTAATCGTTGAATTATAAAAAACTGCTTAATTTTAATCTAATTACCTCTATATTTGACTGTATTTTGTAGATGAAATAATTTAATTTTACACACACAATGTATCAAAAATTAAAGTTTAAACTTAGATAGATTTCACTTTAATTATTATTTTGTCTTTATAAAGTAATTCCTATTCAAGACATTTTCACATTTTCTTTTATGAAAAATAATAATTAAACATAAATAATTTAACTTTATAATATCAATGATACACTGAATACTATTTTCTACTACTGCACTTATTTATTAATATTTTTTTTTTAGTTTCTTTCCTAAAAAATTAACCTTTTTCCGTTTCTCTTAAATTTCTTCGTACTTAAATCAACTTATTCGAGACGTATTCAACCTTTTTCGATCGAAATTTGAGAAGACGAGTGACGTCTTATGACAAAAAAGATTAACCAACCTCAGACGTAAGGACAAAAACTAATAATGAGTTAGTCAAATTTAAAAATTCTCGATTTCAATCTTTAAATAAATAGTCAAGAGTTTGATTTTCAATTTTATGTTAGTAAAAAAATTTCGATATAAATTAGTCATTGTTTTACCACGGTAAAAAAAGGTACCAAGTGACAAGACATGAGAAGGAGAGTTTAAGATTAGATTGTGGTGTGTACTTGTAATAGAGACAAGACAAGAAGAGTAACTGTTACAATATAATATATAGTGATATATATATTGTTTAATTTCTTGTTTTCTCTCAAAAAAACCAAACTCACATATGGAACCAGAATCCATAGCTTCATCTTCTCGAAATCCTTCTCAGGTAAAACAACCCTTTCTTATCTCAAACTCATTTTTTTTTTGTCTTTTGTTGTTTCATTTGACTGTGTTTTTTATTCATGTTTATGTTTGACTTCACTTCAACAGTTTTTTTTTTTTTATTTTTTTATTTTTTATAAACATGAATTATTTTTTATCATGCATAATTTTGATTCAAATCTTCCATTGGTCATTGAATTTTCATAGTTCATAATTTTTTGAAAATTTGATTTCATACTATGAGATTAGGGGGTTCCAATTATTCACTATCAAGCATATCTGTAGCAGTAAAATTTATCATACTGTACTTTTTTCATGTGTTTTGAACTGTTCTATACTTTTTTATGGGTTGATAATTGATACCAGAAAGTGGTAGATGTTGATTTTCATGCAGTAGCTTATTTTGTTCATATTTTTTTTAATTAATTTGTGAATTTTTATTGACATATATGATTCAATTGTTCTTCTTTAGTGTATTTTTGATGGGTTTGAGCTTTGTGCATGGAAAAACTGTGGTTAGAAGGGGTTTCAAATTTGGATTGTCTGTAGTCTATAATACTCCGCAGCATTCACGCAGTTAGTGTGTCAGTGGTTGTTGGATTGAGATTTAACAGTGATGATTTCAAGCTCGGTATTTTAGTTTTTAAAAAAGTCAAAATCTTCATTGAAATCTGGACCATCCGATCTCAATACAACGACCAGTGATATCTGACTATGTGAATGCAATGATTGCCGATTGCAAGCAATCTGGATTTGAAGGGAGACCACACTAAAGGTGGCCAACCAAATTCTCCGTCGGAGATTAGTCGTTGTGAATAAACTCCGACTTTTTCGATGACTAAACTCCAGTAGGGAGTCTCCCCTTGAATTGGGATTGCCTGAAGGCGGTAACTTCCAGCACACTCACACAGTTGTCACATCTAGGGTCGTTGGGTCAAGATCGGACGGTCCATATTTCAAGCTAGGTACTTTCGATTTGAGAAATAAAATAAAAATCTGCAATGAAATATGGACCATCCGATCTCGACGCAACGACCACTAACGTGTTGACTACGTGAATGGGGGGATTGCCAACTGCAGGCAATCTGAATTCGAGAGGAGACTCCGTGATGGAGTTTAGTTATTGGCAAAGCCAGTGAAACTTCACACCAATAACATGGTTACCAAAAATAAATCATCTCAGTGTAGACTTCTTTGGATTTCCACTGTTTTTCGGTTTCTACTTTGAATAATTTTTTATAGTATTGTCTACTGATTGTTTTTTCCAAGTATTATTATTCGTTAAATAATGAAAATGTATTGGTTTGTTTTATGGTTCTCTGCAGTTTTCATGGATTAACTTGTCTAGGAATTTATTGTTAGCATATCAAAGCTTCGGTGTTGTATATGGAGATCTAAGCACATCGCCTCTCTATGTTTATAAAAGTACATTTGAAGGAAAGTTGCAGAACCACCATGATGAAGAAACTATCTTTGGTGTTTTTTCGTTGATTTTCTGGACTCTTACATTAATACCGTTGCTTAAATATGTATTCATCCTATTGAGTGCCGATGATAATGGCGAAGGTATTCTAATGACATCTATTTTCCTTTTAATTTATTTTTCTAGTGGAAAAGTTATGAACTGAATGTTACGATCATGATGCAACTATTGGCAGGTGGAACATTTGCTCTTTATTCGCTGCTCTGCAGGCATGCCAAATTTAACTTGCTTCCCAATCAACAAGCTGCCGATGAGGAGCTGTCGTCATACAAATACGGTCCTTCATCACAGACTGGAGCCTCGTCTCCGCTGAAGACGTTTTTGGAGAAGCACAAACGGTCAAGAACAGTTCTTCTTGTTGTCGTACTGTTTGGTGCTTGCATGGTCATAGGTGATGGTGTACTTTCTCCAGCTATTTCAGGTAAGGTAGTCTTGTAATAAGAAAATCCAGAGAGTCGGTTTTGGTATAATCCTAGCGTTACAATGCAAATGCAGCTTAAGTTACCCATACTCCCAAGTTTTTAAGTAAAGAATTATGCCCTGTTTGGATAAACAGCTTAATTAAGTTCTGATAGATAAGATCTTATCGTATAAGTTCTTATGGATACACTATTTCTATAACAGATAAAGTCAAACTGTTTTCGATTAACCTGTAAGTTGTTTTCATAAGCTATCTTGGAGAGCTTTAGAAATAAGCTGAAAACAACTTACAGGCATGTCATTAGATGTTTCCATAAGCTCTCATAAACAGTCTCAGAAGTGCTTATGTTGGTAGAAAAACTCAAATAATCTAATCCAAACAAGCCCTAGAAGTGCAATTCTTGGTACTTAATGCAGCATACTACTATTTGCCTGTTGATTTTGTGAAAGAATTAAAAGCTAAGCTAGTAAAACTGATTTACAAATTTTTCATCCGTGTTCAAATTTTCATACAATAGTTTTTAGTAGATTAATACACAAGTCAATTCCTTTAACTTGTTCAAATTCTCAGTTACGGAAATTAACTGTTACTTTTCTTCTTACCCTACAGTTCTGGCATCGGTATCAGGATTAAAAGTTACGGAAACAAAATTCAATAATGGTATGCCAATTTTCATTTGCTAAAGATATTTCAATTCTTATAAAGTGAGAAATATTATATTACCTAATAAATTTCACGTTGTTTCCAGGCGAACTTGTCCTGCTAGCATGTCTCATACTGGTTGGCCTATTTGCTCTCCAACATTGTGGAACACACAGAGTTGCATTTATGTTTGCACCAATTGTAATCATCTGGCTTCTATCGATTTTTATTCTTGGGATCTATAATACGATACACTGGAATCCAAAAATAGTCTTTGCTATCTCCCCACATTATATCATCAAGTTCTTCATCAAGACTAGTACTCAGGGTTGGATTTCTCTCGGAGGGATACTTCTCTGTATCACCGGTATGTTAGTATTTGACCTACAGTTTGTTATCTTACGTGGACTGCACATGGCAGGACCTTTTCAGAAATAATCTATCGTTGAATGATTATGTCATTTTTGTGTCTCACCAGGAGCCGAAGCTATGTTTGCAGATCTTGGTCATTTTACTGCTTCGTCAATAAGGGTGAGAGCTTGTAGCTTTGACTAAATTTTATGCATCAAATTTACGAGATTTCATAACATTATTATTTTTTTGTACGCAGCTTGCCTTTGCTTTTGTTATATACCCGTGTTTGGTAATGCAATACATGGGCCAAGCAGCTTTTTTGTCTAAAAACCTCGACTCCGTTCATAATAGTTTTTACGACTCAATACCTGGTTAGTAATTCCGAGTTTCTGACTTGTTGACTCAATACCTCGATTCCACAGTTTTTTTCAATGTTTTGCCTTGTGTTGCAGGACCTGTATTTTGGCCTGTCTTTGTTATTGCTACAATGGCCGCTATTGTTGGGAGTCAAGCTACAATCACTGCTACTTTCTCTATCATCAAGCAGTGTCATGCACTTGGTTGTTTTCCCCGCGTCAAAGTTGTACACACCTCGAAACACATATTTGGACAGATCTACATCCCAGAAATTAACTGGATACTTATGGTCCTGACTCTTGCTGTAACCATTGGATTTCAGGACATAACCTTAATTGGAAATGCTTATGGTAAGTTTATATTTAGTTTTGAAATAGTCTATGTTTAGCGTTGAAACCAAAACTATAGGGAGATTGCATTAATGAAAAGTGAGTTGGTTCATGAGCCAAACGAGTTGAACTTTGCATAGCTCAAGTTCAACTCATTTAGTTAACAAGCTCAAGTTTGACTTATTTGGTTCGTGAACCAAGTGCAATTACCGAATCGAGACTCAAACTATTTTCGAGTTGGTTCGGTTTGTTGCCAACACTAGCCCCCAATCAATAAGCTGAAAAGTGTAACTGATATAACGCCGTTTCACTTTAATCAGTTCTACTTTCTCTGTCCACATCAAATTTGCCCTCTTACCGAAAAAAACTGAAATTATAGTTTAATTTATATGTAGTGCTTGTGTTATTATGGTGAGTCCAACATTTATCATTTTTTTTTGTCTGCTACTGATTATGAAAAGAAATTGAAGTTTGAATGTTAGTTTTGCATTGATAAATGCACAAATTTACAAGTGCTCATTCTTCCAATCTGTATTTTGCCTATGCATGTTTTCAATTGAAATCCGTAATAAGTTTTCCGAGTATTTGGTTGCAGGACTTGCTTGTGTGACGGTAATGTTCATAACCACATTTCTGATGGCACTAGTCATAGTCTTCGTCTGGCAGAAAAGCATCCCGATTGCTACAATATTCCTTTTGTTCTTTTGGATTGTCGAAGGCGTGTATCTATCTGCGGCGTTCCTAAAAGTGCACCAGGGAGGATGGGTTCCTCTTGTCTTGTCCTTCTTCTTCTTGATTGTTATGTATGTGTGGCATTACGGTATTCGTAGGAAGTACAAATATGATCTACACAACAAAGTTTCATTGAAATGGTTACTAGGTTTGGGCCCTAGTCTCGGAATTGTCCGTGTCCCAGGGATTGGTCTGATCTACTCGGAACTTGCAACTGGAATACCGTCAATATTCACCCACTTCGTAACAAACCTTCCTGCATTTCACAAGGTGTTGGTCTTTGTTTGCGTAAAATCGGTTCCTGTACCATATGTCTCACCTGAAGAACGTTTTCTGATTGGCCGAGCCTGTCCACGACCATATCGAATGTATAGGTGCGTTGTTAGATATGGGTACAAGGACATTGAAAGGGATGATGGAGAGTTTGAGAATCATCTCATACAAAGTATAATGGAGTTTATCCAGATGGAGGCAGTGGAACCGCAATTCTCGAGTTCCGAAGCTTCTTCTTCATTTGATGGGAGGATGGCTGTTATAGGTACCAGAAGCTTCGAATCAACTCCAAGCTTGATTTCGGCCGAGCAAGAAGATGTTGATATCGACGAAAGCATCCCTAGTAGCAGATCTATAACCCTGCGGCGCTTGCAATCAACTTTTGACGATGAAAACCCGCAAGTAAGAAGGCGTCGAGTAAGGTTTCAACTGCCCAACAATCCTGGATTGGATCATGCTGTTAAAGAAGAGCTTTTAGATTTGATCCAAGCCAAGGAGGCTGGAGTTGCGTATATAATGGGACACTCGTATGTGAAGGCAAGGAAATCTTCATCATTCTTGAAAAAGCTTGTGATCGATATGGGATACTCGTTTCTGCGAAAGAATTGCAGGGGTCCAGCTGTGGCTCTCAACATTCCTCACATCAGTCTTATCGAAGTTGGAATGATATATTATGTCTAAATTGTGGAATTTTACCATTTAGGTTAGATATTCGTAGTAGTTACAGAAAGACATCAGAAACAAGTTTTCAAGATGGAGCCAAATTCTTGATTTTATCATTGCTTCTGCTGCTATACTTCCATTTTGTAAATTTTACATCCTTTTTCACCATACTTGAATGATGGTCATTGAACTTTGATTTTTCTCGATTTTAAAGCTTTGAGAAGATGATATATGATACAACATATGGCTCTGTTTGTTCCATGTAATCGATCCCAGTTGGTGGTATAAGGCTTGATTGTTGTTAGAGCTTAGCGAAGGTGACATGAACAAGAACTTGTCATATTTTATTGGAAAATTACTAAGAAAATTGGATTTTGAGAGGTATTTTCTTCGCCGCGATATCGTCGATGTCATTGCTGTAGAGGATTTGATTACATGGATTCCAAGGATTCCCAATATTTTATATACACATGTCAAAGTAATTGTTCCATGTATATTGTTTTGATAACAAGTGTATGCATCAAGTAAAGACGGACAAAGAGGTTGTGTATGCTTATGATTCTTTTATCTAAAATAATGTTAAGACGGACATTAACGTGGTTGTCTTACCATTTTTATCGATAAAAAGGATCAAGTTGCAAAATTTAATCCGATTATTTAAGAAATTAAGTTATTTGATTGGCAAGGACATAAAATGAAAATTAAGTTAAGGGTGAAATTAGAAGTAAAAATGTAACACAAAACTTAATATCTTTTTTATATAAAAGTATAGGTATTTGAAAATTTCAATTATCAAATTAAATAAAAAAATATTTAAATTGTAAATAATAGTCTATTGAAAGTGTAAAATTGAAAAGAAGAAAACCACACAAATGTTAAAAAAATGATTAAATTGTAAATAAATAGTTTATGTACAGAGGTAGTTGATCTTAACTAAATGTAACTTATACAACAAGTCTAACAAAGAAACTACTCAACATATGGATATATTACTTGAGGTGCTGTCACTATATTCTTTGATTGTACAAAAGATTACAAAAATCATAAAAGTCTCTTTGTTAGTTAATTTTGTCATTGAATATGTCTTGCATTAATTAGTTTGATCAGGGCCGTTCCTAAGAAACTGGAGGCTCGGCTCATAGTAAAAATAGGCCCCTAATAAAAAAAACACAATTTTTTTAGAAGATAAATCTTCTATTTAAATTGAAAATAACACTCGTATAATGATTATTAGCCACCGAAATCAAAATTAGCAATTATTTTTTACTAAGGACGTGTTTTTAACTTAGAAATAGAAACATGGAACACGATTTTTTACTTAAAAACTGAAACATGAAACATGTTTATTTTATTTTTTTTGAGTGAGGGTGGGGATATTGAGCAATAATTTTTTTCTTGAGGCCCATCATTTTGAGAGGCCCAACTCGGTTGAGCTCTTTGCACTCCCCAAAGAACGGCCCTGAGTTTGATCCTTGAATGTATCTTATGTTAGTTAAAGTAGTCCATGACAATCTCTTAGTGTAATGTTTTGGTTATGTTGATACATCCAGAAAACATTTTGATATAGTCCCTTCACATTTTTAGGGACTAAAATGACTCTTGCTAAAAACATACAAGAAAATGATCATTACCAATTTAAATATCCCCTACAAGAGTCACTTGTAGAAAGTAGCTAGGAAGACAATAACTTGTCAAATTACTACTTATATCCAAAAATTAAAAGGCTGAAAAAAAATACTGAAAAAACAGGTTGCATTGCATGCATAACTTTCTAATTAAATCTTTGAAAACTGAAAAATGCATTCATTGCACAACAAGAGATAAATATAGCAAAACAAATTATTTCTCAGATACCTCAACAATCAAATCATAATGAACTAAAATGTAATCACATAAACTTAGAACTGAAGTACTCATGATTAAGATAAACCATCTATCACATTATCTCACACACTAACTACATAATTCATTCAGAATTTTCAATTCAAGCATACAATAGTTCTTCTAGGCTTGTTAGATTTCTGAGGAGGCAATTTCTTGAGAGCAGTGACACTAAGCACCCCATCTCAACACACAGCCGAAACAGCATCAGCATTAGCACTCTCAGGAAGAAGAAACCTTCCAGTGAACTTCCCAAACCTTCTTCGCTGCTCCATGTTCAGGTACTTGACTCCGCCACCTTCTTCTTCCCTCTTCCTCTCGCCAGTTATCACAACCACATTATCGTCTTCAACCTTGATATCACCAGATTTCAATCCCGGCAAGTCCATCTCGAATACGAATGAGTTTTGGTATTCCTTCACGTCTGCAGAGGTGGTTACAGTCATCAAACTAGAATCAACCAAGTGTAACAGTTCCGACATTGTTTCTGGTTTCTTTGCAGGGGGTATCTCATTAGGGTTTCCACTGTTGTCGATGGAACGCTTGCTTCCAGATTTGGACACTAGTCCTGCGGTTAGGGTTTGTCGTTTAGGGTTAGATTGAGCAACTTCTTCATCAGAAGATGAGTAGGTGGGTTTGACGGTTAGGGTTTTGGGTTTAGGGTTGGATTGAGAACTTTCTTCATCGGAAGATGAGTCACTGAGTTTGGCAGCTAGGGTTTTGGGTTAGATTGAGCAACTTCTTCATCAGAAGATGAGTATGTGGATTCAACCGCCGATGAGCAGAATGATGTCTTCTTCATCATTGTCGCAGATGTGAGATTAGGGAATAGCCAATCAGAGGATGGCATAGCATGGCTTAGCTTTGTTATTGTTGTTGTTTATTGAGGCTACTTTGATATTGGTTACTATTTCCTTTTACTCCACACAACTAAGTTTCTTGGTCTGAGTTCAGAGTCCGAATTCACAACAACTTCTATTCAATGGTTTCTTTATCATCCAACTTGAACATATTGAGTTCTTGTAACGCCACACATCAAGTAGTGTCTATTACCGACTTTAATATGCACTTCTTCCTCTCATCTTTCAACCATTGATCTTACAACAACACAAACACTAGTTCCCTTAAAGATGCAACTTCTTAAAACAATACAAACCTATGTGCCTTTTTGTTGTAAACTTTGAGAATCCAAAGAAATTAAAACGCAAAATACAGACACTGACATTGTATTGCCTTTGTTTTCCTTTCGACAAACAAACGCAATACAAATTTAACAAGGTTCGCCAAAGCGCCTACGTCACAAGGAGTAGAGCAGAAAAGTCTTCTATTATTTTAGAATGAGGTTACATAATTAATTATAATTGATCTTGAGATTATGAAAGCTTTTGAGTATGCAAACCAACCTTGCCACATTCAACCATATCATATTGAAAACCATCATTCATTGCCATAAAGCTGAATTCATGAAAGGAAAGGGAATGATAAAAAAAGATAATCACATTAAGCTAAACAAACATATATTACAAGCAATGTTGTTTGTGTACATATATACTAAATACACTTTTTCTAAGTATACATATCTTTTTTCAAAATGTTGGATCATGAACGAAGTACAAAATTGATATATCTAAACAACTATACCATATATGATCTCAACCTCAGATTTTACAAGAAAGAATAAACAAATGAATATATAATAACTAATATAAATCACAATAAACAATAGGTAAGTGTTGTGGTAACCCTCAAAGCATGCCAACCCTAGTCTTGACTTCTTTCTTAACCACATTATATACAATCAAAGTTCATTACTAGGTCTCAACTGCCATGCCTGATAATTTCCCTTTCCTTGAAGGGTCATAGACATAGATCTTAATCTTCCTGTTATCTCGGTGAACGATGGCCGACATTCGGGTTCACGTGACCAACATTCTTCCATAAGTTTCCTCCATTCAGGATCACATCGTTCTGGAATCGGTGGTCGAAGGGTGTTCTTTACAATGCCCCCTAATTAAACATGTCCACAAGAGAATCAAGTCAGAAAATACGAACAATATTTATTTGATTTTTACCTCTACATATGCGAGATTCTTTAGACTAGAAAGAATTTCATGAAACCTAATGCTTATTATCTTCATCTCACTTATGGTTTGTTTTTACTTTCTTTCGCCAGATTTGACACAGTTCAAAATTCAGACTTGTAACAAATGTTCAACACTACAATGCAAAGAGACCAAACACTGAATAGCCGAAGAAGGAAGCAAGAACCTCTATATTCTGATTCTATGGCTTAAAGATATCGGTCGGTCACAGTTAGGAGACTAAGGCTAAACAAAGCAGAACCTCTATATTCTCATACACTAAGATTTAAATTGTGTTACAGGATTCGATCCACAAAATATTTTTCTCACTGGTCTGGTAAAAAATCTATGATTTCCTTAAAGATACATATTCTTACCAATAATGGCACCGCAGTGCATATCTGCATAAGGTTCCTCTCCTGTCAATAACTCCCACATGGAGATGCCAAACGAGAAAACATCAACCTGTCAAAGTCACTCCACAAACTAAGTGCCTACCAAAAGATTCATTGATTTCTCTATATTACTAAACTTCATATGAAAATGTTCTTATTACCTTTTCTGAAACCCGGCTGCTATTACCATTCAACAGCTCAGGTGCCATCCATGGAAGGGTTCCTCGGACACCACCAGATACAAGGGTATTACGTTTAATTCTTGATAATCCAAAATCTCCAACCTAGGAAAAAAATAATCAATAAACATAGGTTGTTAAAATAACAAAAAAAGTGTTATTCATAAGAAGCATGACAATTACATACAGTTTATTAACTATGACTCATGAAAAACATATAAGTCATTTTCTAGGTAAAGATCATAAGATTGGAAGAGTTTCATCAAAAACCAATGGTCCAATGGTTTATATCTCTAAGACTAGCATAAAACACAATTCAAAAATACCTTGTGCTATAATTTACTTTAATGATAATGGAAAATGAACATTAGCAAAGACCAAACTCTTTATCATTGTGACATTGAGACATTAATCTACAGCCAAGCCTTATCCCAATAAGTGTGGTCGGCTACATGAATCAAACGACGCCACAGTGTTCTATCAAAAACCATGTCTATTCAATTCTCATTTCCATCAGAAAAATAAAACACTATGACAAATTTTTTTCTTTCATATTATTTTCATGTGAAAGAAGATGAAACTTAACTTCTGGAATTCTAACCTTGCATATTGGTCGTTGAGGATCCCTTAGATTGACGAGCAAATTGTCACACTTTAAATCAAAATGGACAATATTCTTTGAGTGCAAATATTCCATACCAAAGGCTGCATCCATGGCAATTATAAGCTTTTTACGACGATCTAGTAATCTGCATAAAAGTTCAGATTCAGTATGTGCATTGTTTTCAAATGATACATTCACAGAAAATTTAGTATATGAGGCTACCTGTAGTTCTTGACAAGGACATGCCTAAGGGAGCCGTTAACCATATATTCTGTTACAGTTGCTAAGGTTCCACCAGCACCATCCGGTACGATTCCATAAAATGCGAGCACATTGGGATGGTGAAGATTCGACAGGATCTGTGCCTCTCTCCAGAAATCTCTTGCCTGCCCAAGCCAGCATACATTGTCAGATTCATGCGCACATTTTACGTCTTTTGTTTCATAGAAAGAAAGAAAAGAAAAAAAAAACAAACTACTTTTCAAACTGAAATAAAATATTAATTTGTTTCCACAAAATAATATTTTTAAGTGAATTTAATTCAAATTTATTGCAAAGCTACATCTCTTTGTATGGTCTGAATATAAGACCTAATGTTCTAAAAAACTTAATCAAGCTCTTCTAGCATAAGTGGCTGTGGCTATCATATCAGTGCTTATGTATAAGCTATTTCTATAACAAAATATAAAATAAAGTCAAACTATTTTCATATAAGCTATAAGTTTTTTTCATAAGCCAATCCAAACATGCCCTTTGCTATCTTGGATAATAATTGGAACTAATTTCTGTACATTAACAGATTCAAATTTGGGACATCCATAAATCCAATATCCAATGCGACTTGTATAGGAAGACACATAGATAAAGAGAATGAAGGACATGTTACTAATGCATAACACGGTATTGAGAAGAAAACTGCACTGAAGACTCACCAACCGTTCTTGCTCAGAAGATCTTCCAGCAAAGCAGCTCTTTTTAATTCTCTTGATGGCTACATCGGTTCCTCGCCATTTTCCATGATAAACAGTTCCATAGGTACCAGATCCTAACTCCATAAGTTCTTCAAGATCAGCATTCCTAATTATCTGAATGACAAAACATAAAATGTCAGTTATAGGGATTATCAATAACAGATAGATACAGTTGCATTCACTGTGCATTCAATTATCTTCTAGGAATTCCAACCAGAAACATATGAAATTCTCATCTTAAAACATGTAAAAATCAGAACCATAACATTTTAGTAATTGTCTACCTGCAAACCATATATGCTGGCCTCCATTTCTGCTATCATTGCATCGGAAAGGAAGTCATTCACGTCGGTTTGGTCGTCTTTAAAATCCTATAAATGAAAATAAAAGATTCAAAATGTGTAAATGGTTTTATCATAAATAAATTCAAGTCTAATTCAGTTTTTCCTACCTCAGGATCTGACTCTGGAACGGTGCTCTCGACTTCTGTATGAGATGGAGATACATCGCTTCCAACTTCATCAAAATCATGCGAGGTGTGCACTGGTGAAGACATGGGACGTGAAGGAACAACACCGGTTACATCGTCTACTACAAGAAACGGCTCCACTCGATTTGCATCATTACATCTTTCTGAAGTTTTTGATTGTTCTAAAATTACACCTTCAACTTTTGACAGTCCAGAGGCAGAATGTTCATGTTTAAACTGACCAACCGTTTGATCAATGCTTGTAATCAAGTCATCGAGAAACGAAGGTGCCTTTACAAAAGATATATTCTTGCTTGAATTATCCAGGCCATCAACCGGCAAGTTCAAATTTGGACGGACATCATCATGAAGTACCGCAGGATACAAACTTTCAGAGTTTATTGCTGGATTATCGTGAAAACCTGTAGTGATCTGATTCTGAGAAGGCTGAATTTGTGCAGATTTAAGAGAATGTGGATCAAAGGAAAACTTGAACATGTGATCTCTTTCAGAACTTTTGTCACACGGGCTTTCTGCGCATTTTGGGATTGGAGAATTTAAATTGATGTTTCTGGCTGAAAAATCAATGTTTCTTCCATCACTTGTCTTTTGGCCGATGTTATGAAGATCAGACGGGGTCTTGTCCATAAGGTTATTTAGCGAGAATCCCATCATGCCTGATGACGAAGGATGCGTGTCCGCACAAGGTTGTTCCCAATTATTTTGCACACCAATCTTAGCACTTACGTTATCAGTAGGGAATGTATCCAAAAGATACAATTCACTCATATAATCAACAGTTGGATTTCCCTCGTAAACCTTGTTATCCTTCTTAAGAATAGGATTCTTTTCTTCATTTATCATCATCCTTTCTGATTTCAAAGAATTTTCTCGCACGTCCTCCTTTTCTACAAAGCCAGATCCACTTAAGGTGTTTTTTTCAGATAAAATGCTGTCCTTATTAATACGATCACCCGTTCTTACTGATTCTGAGTTGGAAGAAGATGCAGCACCTTGCCATCTGTGCATCTCAGTCGACTCCACATTTGGTATCTTACTTTGTACTTGAGGATAATGGAGAAAGGGATCGTGTTGACCCTCCGTAAGGTTCACTTTCGAGACACCTAACAACGAAGATAATTGAGACTTTTCATGGTTCAAGGAGAGAGATGGGGTAATTCCTTCTTGTGAGCAGTAACCAGACTTTGCTCCACTTTCATGCAACTGCGAATCAGAAAAAGCATGAGGCATCCCATGAGGCGGATCATTATTAGTTCCATAAGATTCGATCTGTTGAGCGATTGAATTTCCAGAGTAGAATATTGTATCCTTATGCAAAGTTCCACCGAGAGCTTCATCACCGTAACCATTACTTTGGCTAGCATATACAGTACTGTAGTTGTCAAAATACTGTCCATTGAGATTCTTGGGCTGACCAACGTTGCCGTGTTGACGAGGATGACTGTCACTTACCAAAGTAGCAGATGGTTGTTGAAGGTATCTGCAATCAGCAGTGTTAATGCTCGAGTTTCCGGAGTATATCTGAGCGGTAACAAATGACGCATTGCTGTCAATACTTCCCTGGCATGAGTTGTTACCGAGCAATTGAATATAACCTGTATTAGAACCTGCAACTTGAACTGGAGTAGGAGAAATTCGCAACGGACTTTGAAGATTTAAAGCATTCATACCATTATTACCATCCCTGATCTCCAAAGGAGAAGAGGTAACTGTTGGGGTGAAATTGAAAGTTTTCGCTGAATGATTTGCTTCGTTGATCAAATTCGGTCCACTGATGTTTTTCTTAGGACTATGGTCTATTACGCCGTTTAAAGCAACAACGTATTGATAATCAGGGTCATTCTGCAGAACGGTGTTTCCATCGGCTGACGGTGACTCTTCAGATTCACCCAAAGGAACTAAAAATATTCGAAGTTTCTGAGAACCTTCATGACTTTCAAGTCCATGGTATTCCTCTATCATATTTTGAAGATCCTCGTCGGAGGAAACAGATATAAGAGCATCGAGATCTTCCCCTGGAAGTTGGTATTTTATCGTGTGAGGCTGACTGCAAATACCTAAAGTCTTGTTCATAAGCTCTTGCCACGAAATATCATTTCGAATAGATATAATGTGAGTTTCTCCACCAACATATCTGAGTTTACCATCACCTGGCCTTGGTAATATTTTTCCGCCGAAGCTGCAAAGAAACTTCATTTTCCCACCAGACAAAGAATCGTCTAAAGTTCCAGAACCGGAAAACCCATTGGAGTGAGATCTTTCATGTCTGTAAATGGGCGATGATACGCCTTGTCTAGTACCGGCTTTGTCGCAAACAATTGTTTCACTAAAGGTCTTCCTCAACGCACCAAGGCCACTGTTTTCGCCGTCTCCTTTTTGAGTTTTGCTTAAAATGTTCGGAGAAACGCCGTTTTCTATCACTTGTGCTGCTGGCTGATTGTTAGGGATAAAGTCACTTATATCAGAAAAACTCTCAGAGTCCATTCTCTTCAACCCTAAAATATTGGTAAGATCTTCGTATCTCACATGTCCGTTCTCCCTATTCAACCCAAACCTACTCTCACGATTTCGAGATGTATCAAGAACTCTTCCACCACCAACTCCATCACGAACATTACTCACAGAAATTTTCCCCCCAACCTGTTTAGGGATATTATTATGTACATCTGCAGCACCACTGCGTACTTCTGGTTGGGTGTATTGAGGAAACAAACGATGCTCGTCTCCGGTGTTGTTACCTATCAAGTTCCCTGTCTTATTTAAAGCCATAACAACAGTTTCTCAGCAACTCAATCAAGCTGCTAACTCTTTTCACAATTTACAGCCGAAAACAACAAATTCATGTCGAATTTTTCCTCCCTAATAACACCTAAGTTTTCAATTCAACACACTCAACATCCTATCAAAATTCCACTATAACCCAATACAATGAAGATAAATCTGTAGATACTATCTGCAACAACAAATCCTGTACACAGTTTCACATCCAAATCTTTATCTCGATGAATCTCGGATTATTTACAAAAGCCAAGAGTGTTACTATAACAACACTAATAAGAAATTCTAACCAACAAGCCAAATGAACCAAACTTTACAGCATCTACCTACACCAACATTACGAAACCAAATTATTCAAATCAGAAGCAATAAACACAAAACAGATATCAATCAAAACACAAAATTGGCACCCCCAAAAAGCAACATTTCCAAGGTGTCACCAGCTAAACTGAAAAAATCTCCAAATTAAAAAGCAAAAAAGATAACAATTTTAAGCACTATATACAATAACTCAACATGGGTATCAATCAAAATCCAAAAAATTTCAGATTCAAAAAATGGGCACCCAATAAAAATCTAAAAATATAAAAAAATATAAAAAATACAAAAAATTACAGAAAAAAATATTAAAAAATAACTACCTAATCTGTTATAAAGGTGGCAGCAAATACAATGAATCAGAGTGGAGAATGATAAAAAAAAATGAAAATTAAATTAAAAAAAAAAAAAAAAAAGTGGGGTTGGATCAAGGGAATTGAAATGAAGAAAAAAGGTGAAAATGACTTACAAATGAAGGTTCAATTATGGGGTTTGGAGAGAATTAACATGAAGATGGAAGAAGAAGACATGAACATGAAGATGAATCCAATGTTGGATCTCTTTCTCTTTCTCTGTCTTTGTGACATTTTTGTTTTTGTTTCAATGTTCCTTCCTTCCTACCTACGTGGACACAAACATTGTTTTGTTTTTTCGTTCTAAATTTTCTGGGATCAAGACAAAAACAAACATCATAATTTATTCATCTTTTTTAAATGAAATTAAAATAAATTCATTTCTCTATGGCCACCCTTCTCACAAATAAACTATTCTAATATTATTTTTTTCTTTTATTTTTAATTTATATATTTAAGTTCCTTTTAGGTTGTTGTTTTAACCTTATTCACACAAAAAAAATCAATAAGTTTTGTTATTTTTATGTGATTACTTATCTTTTGGAGAATACTTGTGGGCTTTAGAATTTTGTTTTATAGTAGTACTATGTAGTTAAAATTTATTTAAAATTTAGATCTATTTTAAAATAATTAGATAATTAATATGTACTCAACTAAACTCATAGCAATTGAGAGTGTTCGTCTTTTTTTTTTTGTCTAAGTGATTTAGTGATACCTATTAAAGTAATTAAGTAAGGAATTTGTAATTCAAACTTCGGCTTCTGCATACTACAATGTCTCATTTATGCTAACATGAACCAACTTATCTTGTTTTTATAACCACCTTTTTTCTAGGGAATAACCACCTTTCTTATTTTCTATATAATTCACATATTTCTCTACGGGACATAGGAAGTTGGGTTGCTCAACTAATTTGAGGTAAACGTTCTTAAGTATTTAATATTTAATATTTTCTTATCTATTTTATTTTATTGTAAATATTTTTAGCATAACACAATTAATATTCTTAAGTATTTAATATAGTGAGGAATGTGTCGAATGAGATAAGAAATAAATGAGAGTATTGTAAAAAAGACAAATAAGTTTATCAAATGTAACAAAATTATTGATTTCCTTAATATGTATAAATAATCTTAAAATGAAAATTTAAAAGGAATGTAGGGAGCACCTGGTAAGATATAATTGATTGTTTGTGTAAAATATTTTTTCCACAAAATAGTAATAAATACCAACGGAGATTGGATATAGAGAAAGTGACTAAACTCTCGTAATATGATAAACCAGTGTTTAAACTTTGTATCGGAAGAGGTATACATTTAGTGTCTAACACATATTACTTCAAGTGAAGGAAATTTCTGGAAGGAAAAAAAAAAGGATAGTAATTTTGGATTGAGCCATGCCCAATCTTAAGATAGAATCGAACTTGTATAGCAAACTGAGACTTTACTTTGAGTAAACATTACTCAAGCTGAAGAGGATGTGTGAGTTCATCAGTGTCAAAAGCAATGATAGAGATTTTGGGGGGAGAATGACTCAAACATATTTTTTGCATTGTTTAAAGCTTATGCCTCTAGAGTATTCTTGAAAAAGTCTACTCAAACATATTTGTGATTTTGGGGGGAGAATCACAAATGGTTCGTATTATTATACTATTTGAGTGTTCTAAAGCAGTTTCAGCAATCTTTTTTTTTTTTTTTATCGAAGACAACCTTTATGTGTCTACCTCCAAAAAAGTTAAATACAAAAGGTGCATCAAAGAAGGTGGAATGTTTTGTACAGTCAACTAAGTGATCACCTTCTCTCTTGGTGGGAGCATGTTGATGCCCGTGATCCAGATTACAGAGGTTTCACAATCAAAGTGAACATTCTCAAGTATGAAAAGTGTGTATGCTAGTAATAGGTCTCCCCACCCTCATCTGGTTCAAGTCGACATCCCACACAAAGACAAAACCTCGTCGTTCGTGCATTAAGTTCATGAAAACGTGATGGATGTCACCAGTGATGGTCATTGTGGATTTCGTGTAGTTGCGGCTACATGATGTGTAATAGTTGAAAATCTTGAGAAGGAAGAAAAGGTTGTTGATGATAAGAAGTTTGAAAATGGAGTAATGGTTAAAGTCGATGGCCTTGGGGATGATGATTGTAGCGTAGATCTTGAGGCAAATTAGTTGAAATATACACCCTGTAGTCACTATTATAAACAAAAATCTAATTTTTAGGTTCATTAAAAAAGTGATGTATGTAGTCTATATTATTGACCACATACATTATTTATTCAATTAATTTAAAAAGTGAATTTTTGCTTATAATAGTGATCGGATGGTGTATATTATTAGGTAGTTAAACACAAATATATACCATAAATAAAGAGAATACCAAGTTTTGGGTTGACTTTTTCACTTCCAATCATACTCCTTAAACGAATTTGCCTACAAGAAATCTATATTGTTTTTTAGGGATGGAATGTTATATGTTGTTGGTGTCATTTAAAAGGATAAAAATTTATATTGTTGTGTAATTGAAAAAGATAATTTAAATTTGTTACAATATAAAAGTGTAAAATATGTATACCTATAAATTTAATAAAAATTAAAATTTAATAAAAATCATTGATCGTAATTTATATGCATTAGTGTAACGCCTGTATTAAAAGTGTCTAGAATATTTAACACGTACGTTATAATTGATACTGGATACATTAATCATACAATACGGAAAATACAACATAAGTCGAGATTCAGATACAAAAGTCATCTCCAGTCATGTATTACATTATATATGCATAGCCAGTCTAGTGAAACAAGTACAATAAGTCTCATCATAGTACATATAGCTAAGATAACATAATAATAGCTAGATAACATAAGCATAGATCCGATAAGCACGATCAGTCCAAAGCCTTCTCCTTACCCTTGCCTCGAACAACCTGTGAACCTGAACAAAGAAGGAGTGGGATGAGATATAATGCCTCAGTGAGTTCTACCTAAATCCCAGGCTAGAGGTAACCTCGGGGAAAACCTATGGTCACCTTGTGTCTATAATACAACCTAACGGTTGATTATACGTGTGTGGATTATCATTTCCTAGACGGTCGTGCATACTAGGTCCGTCATAGGTTCATCTTAACTCGTCGTAAGGTCTTGTCTTATACATATACGTGTCATGGCGGTCAAGGGATCCTAAGACCGCTACGCCAAGGTACGCTAAACGCATCGAGGCCTAACGTAATATTCACGACACGCTCCTGAACCGGACGATCGGGGAAGACCTAAGGTCGTCAACGGTATCACTTCATAGCTTACTCTATTTACGAAACCTGCACATACCTATGTTGGAACAAGGGTGTTTCACAAGTCACCTATTGAGTTTTGACAATAACAAGGTATTAAAAGTAATCAATTGGATATGCTAAACAATTTGTTCAAGTGTGCAGGATCCATAATCAAAGTACTATTC
>Ga0228711_1003818_pt1 | contig 23372 bp, 10 predicted proteins | sample MedpolnodulmetaG_2_FD_177996 | JGI IMG/M metagenome (GOLD analysis project Ga0228711, IMG submission 177996) | Root nodule microbial communities from Medicago polymorpha collected in Santa Monica, California, United States - brown nodules | ecosystem: Host-associated > Plants > Roots > Nodule...
TATATATATATATAAAAGTTATGATATATTCTGTTGACACCAGATACCAACGGATCTGTTGATACTAAATCTCATTTATTGAAGTGGATTAATCTAGAAGCTATTTATTTTGTGGTAATACCATTTTGCGCAACTTTTCGTCTCTAGATGCGATTCAAACATAACGTCATCATTCTCAACTCCTCACATATGTTCTCCTTGCTTTGAGTCTCTCACCATGCTGTTCATTTCTGGACTAATTCCGAGAACCATGATTGTATCTTTGTCTCTCTTTTACAATGTTGTTTTTTCTTCTTTTTTTCCTTCTAATTTTAACCTCAAAAATTTGAAATTGAATCGATTTGTCAAGAAGAAGATGAATTTTTTATTAAAAAATAATAGATTAAATGAATCTATTGGAGATCGTGATCAAAATTTGGGGTTCTAAACTCATTTGATAGCAAATTTGGATCTTAATTTGATTGTAAGTTAGGGATCGTAATCTGATTTCTTCAACCAATATATTTTTCCATTAGCATCATTTAGATACTACACCAAATAATGATTGAAGACCAGGCCTAGCAGGAAAAAAGAATATCGGCCTTTTGAATTGAATCTCATCCTTTAGGAGAACTAGGCCTACCAAGAGATACAAAAATCACCCCTTTTTCTTCTTCTTTTTAGAGGGGTGATTTAGGATCAATTTTGACCAAAAAATCACACTCCCCCTCCAATTGTTTTCTATCCTAATTGAACAAGTGATTTCACATATTTTCTGTTTTCTTTCGTTTGTTTTTGTGATTTCGTCGTCTCTGAACGACTCTGTTTGTTTTGATTTCCCGTCTTTGCGCGGTGTGTTTTTTATTTCTCGTCTTAGTGCGGTGTTTATTTGATTCAGGTTGAAAGATTAACTTTGAGCAAGTGCAGATCCGATCAATGACAATGACTTTGACGTCGTCAACGTTGCAGATCCGGAGACATAAATATAGTCATATTTGTAGGCATAGGTACTTTTCCGTTTTATGCTATTAACATGGATGATGTGAGTTTGTTCACAGATTCATCCTTTTTGTTTTTAGCGAATTTGGATTTATATTATATCGATGTACTCTATCAATTTGAATGAATGAATATCGTTTATTTTTGTCAAAAAAAAGAATTGAGTTTTTCAATTATTAAAAGCTATTGCTAAAAAATAAAACAAAACAATAATGGTATATGGCGAGAGAAAGGATGAAATCTAGAGGTAATAAGGTGTGTAAAATAAATTTAATGGTGACAAACGGATCCTAAACACCCCCCCCCAGTATATATAATGTACGCATTAAGTCCAAAAGTCCTAGCTCAACTGACAAAAATATCAAAATTGTTTAATGTACGCATTAAGTCCAAAAGTCCTAGCTCAACTGACAAAAATATCAAAATTGTTTGTTCGAACGTTATGATCGAGACTCAAACCACGACACCTCCATTTATGTGTGTACAATTGTAATAACTCTATCATTTCATCTATTTATAAAAAAATGTGTGCATTAAAAACTACTAAATGTTATCTAGTCAGGGTGTAAGTTGAGATGCCTAATGATATTGGAAAGAGAAGGAAGGTTATCGTTGACAAAGAGAGAAGAATGGAAGGTAAGTGCAACCGTATGCACCCAGATATAATTAGGAATGTCAATGAGTATCCATGGATACATGTAATATGATATCCGTCTCCACCCCATTATATAAATATGATACGTCCATCCCCGTACACGTGCAAGTATCGTCATATGAGTAATCAAAGGGTATTTAGATACCCACGAATATTCATAGATATCCATGGATTTTTGAAAAAGTTTATTTTTTAATAATCTAAAAACTTTAATTTTTAAACATCTATTTTAATTTCATAAGTCATACATAATCCATTTAAATTTCATAAACGATACAAACTTCATAGTCCTTATATAATCTATGCAAATTTTTGAGGTTCATAAAAATTCTATATAAAAAGACTCATGTATTCCAAATCTATATCCGTAAAGTAACGAGTAGTTAAATACCTATTTATTAAGTCTTATATTGATTGGTTTTCTTGGGGTTTCTTAACTATTATTATCATTGGCTTCTCTTTTGATTTCTCTTACGGCTCCTTAAATCTTATAGTGATTGGTTGCTCTCGTGGTTCCTTAACTCTTATAGTATTTCATATATATTTCTCTTAGGGTTCTCTAAATATATATAATTGTTTTTCGTTCATTAATTATTGTATACTCTTTTCAAAAAATATTGTGTCTATATATTTTCAAATGGAGGAAATGAAAATAATTATAAATGGTGAAGGTTTCAACTCTTGTTGATCAAGTTGATCGTGTCATATGTCGTTCATAAAAATGAGCATCCCTTGTGTCACACCTCAGGTATCCTACCTCCACCTTATAAACATTAATATTGTGTGAGCTCTACGAGGAATTTCTAGAATTTTCCAGTTTACACACTAGTATATCTAGTGTTCCAACATATATAATTTCTTATTAGGCTTGAACTATTTTTATCCCTAAATTATAAATAGGATTCGAAAATGCTTTCATGCGGTTCCAGATTGGTTTGTAAGTTGCTTTGAAAGTTAAGACAAATATTCTTTTTCCTCTATCTCTAAGATTTTGATATAGCTACAACTACATCTTCAACCTTATCAAAAATTTGCATCATTCCTTATATCATACTACAAGTCAGTGTAGTTGACCTACAACTACTACTTTTGACATTTCATTTCTTACATTTTCATTACTTTTTAGCATTTCAAGTTTACTTATAATTGTATCAATGACCCCAAAATTACTATAAACATGGGCAATCATTGCTTGTTTTACATCTTGAAAGTTATAAAAATTGAGTGTTCTCTATTGTGACTTGTGAGTCCGATAGTGGACTCTCTCTAAGCCATTTTGGCATCAGATCAATGGACACTTTGAGTTTTCTTCAGTTCAAAATAGGAAAATACTGAATTCATACAATGCAACATTATGAAATCAATTGATACCATGACAGTGGATAAAAATCAGCTGAACCTTAACAACATACCCAACAACAAAACAATGAATGGAAACCCAATATAGTGAAGAAAAGCATCGATGAAGAACAGGATCCAATCTTTCCTCACCTCCTCCTCCTCCGGCGCTCTTTCCTGCCTCATCTGCCTCGAACGCATCAAACCCTCCGACCCAACTTGGTCATGCACCTCCCTTTGCTTCGCCGTCTTCCAAATCCCCAATTTATGATATGTCCAAACAAAATCGAATCCAGAATTTAAACAGGTCGCTGTACATTCTTATTTTCAAAGATACATACGTTTGGTGTTTGTTCTGTAAAGTATAATCTGCTTTCCCTTAGAAACATTTAGAACAAAGATTCAACCTCAGCCACAACAATTTATGAGAATCAAATCCTTTGAGAAGAAAAGGGTGTTGTTAGTGTAGCAGAGAATCAAATCCCTTATTGAACACAGATTCAATTCTCGCAATGCTCCACATTAATAACAAATTTTTGACATCAAATTACCATCCTCACCATATATGATTCAAGAAAAATGAAAGAAGTTTGAAGAAAAACAACAGAGAGTATTTCAAGGCTCGCTGGAAGGATTGATTTTTCTCAATGGGGTGACAACGTGAAAGATAATAGATGAAATACCTAGAAAAAAACAACCTCAGCCACAACCACAAGGGTTTTTTTCAAGTTCTTTTGGGAGGAAATGGTGTTGCAGAGGAGTGAAGTGAAGGAGGGAAGATTTTGAGAAGATGAACACATGGGTATAATGGTCTTTTCGTGCTTGTCTGAGAAGCTCAGGGGTATATGGTCTTTTCGCAACTCATTTAACCAATCAACAGAGCCACATCAGCTAATCAGTGACGTGGCAGTGATTAAGTGGGGAGAGGGACGGAATTTTAAATGATTAAATTTTGCAAGGCCAAAATAACAGGATTAACGAATTCAGGGACCAAATTTTAAATGACCCCTATTTGCAAGGCCTGGAACCATGTCAAATGACGAATACTAGATAACTATGTGCTTGTGCTATGTTTTTTTTACAAGATTATCAAGTGATTTCTTAGGGTATAATCATCATAGACGTTTTAGTGATGAAAAATGATATAAGAGATGAAGAAAAGACGAGTGTATAACAATTGCCTCATGCGTGATGCCCACAAGGTTATGTGCGTTGCGCACAAGCTGTTTCGAAAATATTGGAAACACTCGCCTATAAAATAGAGAGGCCCTACTTCATTGGAATAACATGCTAAGGCGATAAAAAATAGGCGAAATCGCGATTTGGCAAGGTTATCAATGACCAGATGTATTTCAGAGGCGAGGATTCATTCATCATACCGTAATCCTTATTTATGTATTTCTTTACATATTCAATTGTTTATGTTTAGTTAGCATGAGTAGCTAATTTCTTAGATTATGTAATGTTGATGACATTTTCTATAACTACTTGAACCATGTAATATTTTCGGGTTCCTTCGAATACAGTTGCAACACTTAGTTTTATTCGATTATAATTTATTTTAATATTTTTATGCATTTGCATACCTTCATAAACTGATCTAAGCCTCAATGATTATTTAAAACCTGTCTGGTCTATTTTTTTCAGTTTTTTTTTTGTTTGTAAATTACCACTTCAGTGAAACCTTGATAATTATAACAAGGCTCAACTCCGTCACAATAATTTGTTCCAAAAAGCACATACCATGAGAAACATTTGAGTTATAAATTAATTCAACAAAAGTTTGATCAAATGAGATATATTATAAAATGAAGTGATAACATCTTTTAAAATATGATTAAACTATTTCTCTTCAAAACACTTCATTCTATCATACTTCGTCAATCAAAACATATAGATATTTAATGAAAGATTTTTTTTTTATTTTAAATATATATAAATCATTATTTACACTTGAAAAACTAAAGTTGCATATATGGTTTTAAAAGAATATCGAATATGGGTTGATTAATTATTTTTAAGAAATTTTAGAGACACAGTCTCATCAATAATTATTGCCCAATATTTAAAATTTAAGAACCTATTGCCTCAATTTCTCTTTTGGTATTATAATTTTTTTTTATCAAATCAACCATTTTTATTCTTCATGATCAATTTAGCGCTTCATTTTAAAACTTAAATGTTAAAAAGTGTCTTAAGGACACGATTTAAGAAGATCAATGTAATCCTTATTATCCTCTTGAAAAATGTGTATTTGAACTTTTTTATTTTTTTCAACACAACTTTTTAAAGTTTAAAAACTGTTATTTTTACTTAAAAGAAATTCTTGTAATAATTTTTTGAGGGAATTCAAATCCATCTAAGCAAATCCTATTGTTTGGATGATTTTTTAGAGGGTTTTTAAAATGATAGGAATTTATGAAGTATTTTGTCAAGTTAAATTTAGAGAATTTCAAATGACACCTAAAAGTTAGAAATTTCAAATTTCTTTTTTGTCATTTTTCTATATTTTCCACTATTTTCAAGTTGACCCCAAAATCATTTTTGAAAATTGTAAGTTGAATTACAATTTGGCCACTTAAACTTTTCAAAAATTACAAAATGACCCCTCAAGATTTAAAAATTTGCAATTTGACCCCTCAAGATTTAAAAATTTGCAATTTGACCCATATTTGTCAATTTCAAATTTGACCCCACTTTTTTTTTATTATTATTTTTATTAAAGTAGTCTAAAAATATTAACAATGAAACTTTTTATTAATCTATCCAAACAAAATTATGTTAAAAAATAAAGACAATTCAATTGAATCATGTAAATCTTCTAAAATTTTCCAATTTCCTCCTTCAAACACACTCGTAAAAGATTTGTTAACATAAACCAAAAAAATTAATAAAACAATAAAAATAAATAAATGAGAGAGGCTGTTGTTGGTGGGGTATTAAGAATTGACGTGAGTCATGTATAATTTATAAATAATTTTGTCTATGTTTTTGATCTTGTCTTCTTTGAACTGTAGATTAGAAGAGGACAAAACTATGCACAAATTAATAGATTCTTTGGCTCAACAAATGTGATTTTGTCAATACTTTCACCATTTAATTAATTTGCAAATTATAAAAATTGAATTTATAACAAGTGTACCCAAACCAATCATTTTGTAATTTATTAATGTATTTTCGTACAAATATTTTTGTTATTCAAATTCAATCGTTTCTTTTAAGTTTTGAGTTTGTATTATGCTTTTCAAATTATTCAAAATCCAAACGAAACTGATGGTGCAGGTAGAGTAAGACAAATACATGAATACGACTACATCTCTGTGGGAAACAGATCTTAGGATAGGGTAGGATATATTTTTCAAATGAGAGGCTCAAAGTTTATGCAAGGATTACACTCTAAAATGTATATTTATACTTATACTTAAAATCTTTTAAAGAAATAAAAATATATATATCTATATTAAAAATAACAATTTTCAAACCTTTTAAAATTATTGTAAAAAAAAAAACCTTTTAGGGCTCGTTTGATGGTCAGGATATGATATAAAGCTGGATACAGATAAGATATGATAATGACATGATAAACATTAATCATATCACGTGTTTGATGCGCACATGATAACAAACAAGATATTATTATAATTAAATGAAAAAATTGCTCTCATAATTAATTAAATATTGTAAAAATGACATGTTATTAATTATATTAGAAAATACATGCTATCATTATTTTAAAAATGACAATATTTTAAAAATGACAGAATATCAAGATAATAAATAAGGAATGATCTTCTAATCAAATCAGGATAATTTCTAACTAAGTCTATACTCAGGATAGAAATTACAAAAGAAAGTCAGGATATGATAGAAAAATGGTTTATTTTATCATATCCCTTTGGTGCGTCAAATATGAGATTTAAGCAGGATATGATTAATGTATCATATCCTGTCCATCAAACAAACCTTAAAAGTTAAAATCATCATTTTTAAGTTAAAATCACCATTTTTCAACAGGGTAATATTTTTTTTTTTCTTCTTTTAACTAATGTCCTAAGAATTCTTTCATTTCCCTACGGGGCTTATTTAAGTACTCTTTGCAGGTAGGTCAAGATGTCTTGCTTTGTATAAAGTCGAAATCAGATTCTCTGTAATCATAAAGTTCTAATTTCAATGGTTAAACAAATCTGAGCTAAAGAAAACGAATATAACACCCTTATTTAAAATGAGATTTTGATATCTGAACCACTTAGATTCTTTTAATGGATAAAATCATGCCAGAACCTATTTCCATCTAAAACATGGACAAACCAATGTTTAGGATATGTACTAGGTAGCGTAGTTTAATTATTTTCAAATATTTACTTTTTTTTTTTAAGAATTATGCTTACAACAAACTATTTAATAGTACATTATTATGTAGTTCCCACCTGTCTTTCTCTCAAATTATTGTAATTATATTATCATTGTCATTTTAAAACATGCCGGTCAATGTTTATTTCTTCTAAAATATGAATATTTTAGTCATAAGTAGTTTTAGATTTAATAATTAGTATATAGTGACATTGTTTGCATTTAAGTTTTGACTAAATTTCCCTAAAAAAAGAAAAAAAGTTTTGACTAAATTATACTTTTAGCCCTCAAGTATCTTAATTGTGCGATTTTGGCTCCTCTAAGTTCACTCCGTTTCTATAATCAAATCATACCTCATCACATTTGTAATAAGGTTGTCATGGTTATGATGATTTTCCATCCGGAAGTTTTACCTCAAATGGTTTTTGATATATTAAATCAGCTTACCATGCTTTGGAAGATGATGTTCCTCCCTATTCTCTTTCTAATAATTTCAAGGTGTTTTGGAAGGGGAAAAGTCCTCCTATAGTACAAAACATTATTTTTTGAAACTTTCTAGTGGATAATTCCTTAAACCCGGATACGGGATTCAGGTGCGGGTACGATACAGGTACACAGATACGTGAAATTTTTAAAATTTAGGATACGATATGATTAAGATACGTTATCATAAATTTTATACTAAAACTTATATGCATGTAAAATACTTGAAGAAAATAAACATTGATTACTCTTCATTATTATATTATTGTAAAAGTCACAATTTTTTAAAAATAATACATGTGATCAAAATAAATAAAAAAATATAAAGTTTTCTTATAAAACATATTATATTTTCATTCATATGTTGGGATATCAAGAGAAACGTCATTAAAAGAACTTTACACAAATTTTGTCTAATGTTGATTAGTTGAATCTCCTCTCCCTCGTTATCTTTATTCACAAGAAGTATAATTTTAAGCGGTTCATTGAGAAACAATTTTACTGATGCATATCTAAAATTGAATCATATACCTCTCCACTGAATTTTCACAATATTGTCTCACTTTTTTACCCTTCATTTTTTCTAGGATACGTATTTGTGAAGTATCTTATAAATATTTGTGTATCTGTGGAGTATCCTATAAGTATCCGATAATTTTTTTTAAAATAAAATATTTAATCATGATACTTCTTGGGTACATATCCGCGAGTATCTGTAAAATATTGGTATTTGATATATATCTGATACGTGTACATCTCCGTTTTGGAGTATCCAGGCTTCGTAGCTCCTTACTAATGTTGAACGGAAACATCTGGTATGTAAGATTTTGATATTTGTACAAGATGTCTCCGAGCTCCTAGGACTATTATGACAGATGGTCAGAACATCAGCTGGATTTGAATCATATTGAGAGGTTCTTTAAGAAAGAAGAAGATGTTTCTTTTGTTCTTTTGAGGCAATCAGAAAAGAAAGAAATAGCCAATATAGTCAAGATAAGTATGTATTTACAAAATACTGTCTCAATTCATCCTATTTCGTCCGATCCAGGATGTGATGGGGTTGCGAAAGACGAGCTTTCTAGTTCCGATTCATTCTTGAACAAAAATAGACTTTTGGGGTTACTTCATGACCGGAATAGGGCAAGATACTTGTTACACCATGATTTTGAATCAGAAGAGATATTTCAAGAAATGACAAATCTATTCAATCTATCAATAACTAAGCCGGATCTAGTGTATCATAATGAATTTTCTTTTTCATAAATGAGGTCAACTCCAGGGATGAATCAAAAAAGAAATCTTTATTGGTTCTACCTCCTCTTTTTTACAAAGAGAATGAATCTTTTTATCTACACAATACCTATGGATACATAAAAAATCTATGGAATCGATTCCATCGCAACTTGGAATATGGAATTCAAAGGTATCAAATAGGAAAAAATATTCTTAATCATAGACCTACAGGGAAATACACGACCAACCAACATTTCTCAAATTGAAAAAAAAAACCCAGAAGAAATGGCCTCTTATTTTGATTTATCAAACCGAGAGATCTATGGATAAGGATCCAAATGCATATAAATACAAATGGTCCAATGGGAGTAAGAATTTCTAGGAACAATTGGATCGTTTCATTCTGAGCAGAATAGCCGTTTTCAAGTAGTGTTCGATTGATTCCATAGGAATGCATATTCGATTGATTGGTTTGAGGTTATTGACAAAAAATATTTGGAGGATTATGATTATGACGTTGCAAATGAGTTCTATGAATATTTTTTTTACTATGGAGAATGTTCTATGAAGTTCTTTCTTTAGTCTTTGTTTATTGCAATGAGTGAAATTGCGATATAAGGCATGTCTACTTCCCCTTCTTCAAGAAGTGTTGTCCTTTTTGGATCGTTTAGATTGAAGTTGCGAGATAAGGCATGTCTATCATGAGGCAGACAAGTGTGCTGATCTCGTTGCAAAGTTAGGTCATAACGAGAATATGGATTTGGTTGATTTGTCGGGCCAACTGTCTTTGTTACCTTACCGTTGTTGCATCCCGATGATTGTAGAGTGACCTATTTTCCTCCTCTTATTCCTTAGCTTGCATTGTTTTTAAGAAGCTTAAATAACCTATTCAAATTAATACCGAAAAGAATCGAACCTGCATTGTTAATTCCTCATCATAAAAAAATGTGTTTATGAAAATGACGGAGAGAGCAATTAATTAGTTTAGACAATACTCAACAGTACTATATTACTTTTCCAATCTCATGTCAGTTTTAATAATATGTATTTATGCATAGGTAGATGGATTGGTATGGTTCTTAATGTTAGGGTCAATTGAAATATATTAATAAGCCACGTGATTCGTATGTACTAATAGATATTCATTTCACATATGGCCATGAAGGCTTAATGAATTGTCTCTTGGAGTTTTTCTTTAGGTATTTATTTCTACAACCACCACCTCTAAAAAAAAAAAATATTCTACAACCACTATTTCTGTTTTCTCAGTTCATCATATCATAGATAAATAAAACAAAATGAGAAACATTACAAAAATAGCATGCTTCAATATTCTCTTTCTTTCTATAATAGCACTTCATGTTCAATGCCGTTTTCTTCCTAATAAATTGATTTCCAATGGAGTTGATGATGTTCAAGCAGAAGAAGATTCTTATCTACTTCTTAATAATGATGATAATGAGAAAGGGGTTATTATTGAATCTTCTTCTAATCCAGAGGAGTATTGTAAACAAATGTATGGGTTTTTGCCATGTTCTAATAACATTCTTGGTCATTTGTTTCTGATTTTGGTTTATGAATACTTGTTATTCCATGGAGAATCATATTTGGCTGCTGGAGGTGAACAAATCTTCAAGATTCTTGGTCCAGGTGTTTTTGGTGCTAGTGCTTTTGATATTCTTGGTGCCCTTCCTGAATCCTTAATTCTTCTTGGTATGCTAGCAGTGCTATACTTTTTTTACTTTTTATTTAGTTGCTTCCTACTCTCAAAGCATTTTTTTATCACATATGTTTTTTAGGGGAATTTATTACATATAGTTTGGTTTATATATAATATATGTATGCATTATATATACTAGCGAAAACGTGTTCGTCTTTCCCCACTTTTTATTGCGCTAACGTTTGAAAATGATTAACCGTGTTTTTTTACGAAATTTTGATTTGGATTGAAACTAAAAGTATAAATGTTTGTCGCTTTCAAGTTATAACAAACCAAACTAAACCCACTTGGATTGGCCTAGTGGTATTGGCTTGAGATCTGGGAGTGTGCTCCTCCTCGAGGTCTCAGGTTCGATTCTCACCGGTGTCAATTTAGGTGGGAACTAATCATGATTATTTATTTCAATGACACCAACAATATAACAAAAAAAAAATTAAATTCTTTTTATTTAATGAAACCAACAACGATCTTTATTATAGAAAAAGTTGTTTAAGTGTATAATTGAGATAATGAAAAAAATAAGTATAAATATGCTTATATAGTTTCTTACACTTTTTAAATGATAAAGGGAAAAAAAACCAGACATATATATATTCATATCGTGTTTGTTACGTTTTTTTAATATTTAAATTTATACTTATCTTCTTTTTTTTGAAATAAAAGTGTGTATTTATACCTATCTATTTGTTATATGTGTTATTTGTATTCAAAATTAATGACATTTTTGGAAAGAAAAAACCAGCCCAAAAGAGCTTAAATGGTGTGTTTTCTTTATATATAGTATAGGTACATAATAGCAATTGATAAACAGTGTGTCCGTCTAATTTTTTATTGCGCTAACGTGTGTAAGTTATAAGTAATTTTTTTTTCAAAATTTAGATTTTGATTAAAATTATATGGATAGATGTTTGTGACTTATTGTAACAAATCATGTTTATCTTTTTTAGTTACAAAACAATATTGCAAATATAATATAAACTCTTATTCTTTTCAATGACACAAAAATTATAACAACCCAAAATCTCTTATTTCCTTTATATATTTTTATTTTATGATAATATTGTTCATATTATAGTTGAGTATTATAATAAGATCCAGATGTATTTTAGTTCGTATGATATGCTAAATACATTACCTCTTTTTTTTTTGTGGTCAGGGATTGAACCCCGAACCTTACATATATTATGTACTGTTTTTACCAACTGAGCTAAGCTCACGAGGACAAATACATTACCTCATTATATTGTTCCTATTCGTATTGAAAATATAGCTGATGTCATATTTTACATGTTAAATACATTACTATCTAAAGATATTATACTACATTCATAAAATAATAGATTATATTGCGTTCGTATAATATATTAATCCATTTCTATGGGGACTAAAAAATGTGATTTTATTTTATGTGGATTAAAAATGAAATTCTGAATATTTATAGGGACCATTTACTTAATTAGCCCATTTTTTAATAATACTTATTAGTTAAATCTAATCTATGTTTTACTATTTCATGTTTTAAACACAATCGATTATTTTCGTTCCTAGTTGTTAATATTAATATGTTATATTTTGCATCAAACTTATGATTTTACCGAGTTTTATAATATTAATTTTAATTGATTTTCCACAAAATTGTAATTTAGATGTCCAAAAATTAGATCTGATTGGAGGTTTTTTAATGATAAATGTTAATATGTTAATTGTTAGGTTAGTATTTTAAGGATTTAAACTCTAAAACTTTAACTCTTTTAATCTCTTAGCTCAACCAAGTGAGCTACACATCACCTCTAAATATATCCTACACATACACACAACTTATTTATATTCAATTATATTAGTAGACTTTACTACACAGACTAATATTCAATTATATTAGTAACTTAATTATGTGTATGTTTGTTATATGCCAGTTACCGGACTTTCAAGTGATAAGGAGAGTGCACAAGAGTATGCTTCCACTGGAGTTGGTTTGTTAGCTGGATCATCCATCTTGCTTCTCACAGTTGTGTGGGGGACTTGTGTTATTGTTGGCAAGCAAAGCTTCAGAAATGACTCACATTCTTCTAATACCTCAAATTCATCCAGAGGAAGAATAAAACAAGCTTTGACTGGTTTGCTCTTGATTCTATCTCTCTATTTAAATCCCTTAATAGTTAAACAATCATATGTTTATATTTATGCACTAAACATATCTTACTATCTAAATATGCCATAACATTATTTTTAGTTTAATTTTGATATACTGCAAACGTAAAATTTTACACTATCAACAAATCACATATTTGACTTTAGAAGTAGTTATGATTAAAGTCAAATGTTTTAATATATGGCAACTATGATTGATTGAAAGTGTCAAAAAACTTTATATTGATGATGTATATGAACTAAATCATATTTCAAACATGACTTATGTGTAAAACAATTTTACATGCATTCTCGAAACAAACTTATGCATTTCATACTTGAAGTTTCTAATTCTTCAACTAGGATTACCTAGACTCTTTTTTAGTTGTTTGATGTGAATCATTAATGTGTACATTACTTTATTGGATTTATTATAGGTTATGGTATTACTATGGATGTAGACACTAGAAAGATGGCAAGAATTATGCTTTTCTCTGTTATACCACTCCTCATAATGCAGATTCCTACATTGTTCCACTTCTCTACAACATTACACAATGTGACCTTGATGATTTCTCTCATAATTGCTGTCACTTTTCTCGTCTCATACTTCATTTACCAGGTTATTCATCCACTTACTCTTATTTGCATATAAGTTAATCCTAAAATTCACTTAGTCTGGTTGTTAAATACCATTACAATAGTCCACAAGTGTTTGCTCCATTGGTAAAAATGGTGAAATTGTCAGGTCGGATGTCATGACTACGGTTCAAACTTCAGCTCCTTGTATGAGTTTCCAATGGCTATTGCCATTTCATCTATCTACCAATAATATATATCATTACAATATAAAAATAGGTTATAATTGCATCTGTGTTGTAAACCTTAATATTGCTGGGAATCACATCTAAATGCAACTAATACAAACTGAATCGCGTGTCAGAAACATTATATGATACCAATCTTGATGTCACAACAAATCGCAGTTGTATATTATTTTATAAAAACTAGTATCAAACTATACAATATAGTAATTTGGAATTGGAGATGAAGCATATCCCTCTCAATTAATTATCCAATTTGGAATAGACTAGTTTGATTCTCTTATTGATATTTTTCAATGTCAAATTGTCTTCTTATTTTTATCCAATGAAATGTGCAGATCTTTAAACCTCAGATAGAGAAAACAAGATTAGAATACATAAAGCATGATGATTTAATTTTAAGAATCTTTGAACGTGTTGAAAAACAAACTCTACAAAAGATCCTAACGGAGGATGGAACTCCCGATGTAGCTGCCATAAATCGGTGAGTCAAATTTCAAGGAACGTTTCTCAACAGATTGAAGTATGTTTGGATTAGTTTCTTTGATTCATCCTCTAGCATAAGCACTTGTGATACATTTTGAGAGAACTTAAGAAAACAACTTATGACATGTTCATATGTTGTTTTCAAATTATTTCCATAAACTCTTCTCTAGAATAGTTTATGAAAATAGCTATCACTTTTTTTAAGGAGGAAATTGTTATTAATTAAATGACACTAATCACCAACTTCAACTGGCTCTTAGGGGATTTGAACTCATTCTCTTAAGGTTACAAGCTCAAACTCTTACGTGTGAGCTAACAGCTCATGGAAAATTTGATTTGATTTTATCTTATATGAAAATAGTTTGATTTTAGTTTATCATTTGCTATAGAGATAACTTATATATAACCAATTATATGATAAGAGCTATTGGAAAACAATTTCCCTAAGTTTTCGTACACATAACCAAAATAGTGTACTTCATCATGCAGGCTATACCATGAATTCAGTCAACATGGGAGAGAACACTTATCACCTTCTGATGTAAGAGAGTTATTGTTTGGGAACAATTTAAACAACCCAGATATTAGAGATGAACAAATAACAGACATGTTAAAAGTTTTTGACAAAGATGGTGACCAAATTATAACCAAGGAAGAATTTGTTAATGGCGTAACAGAATACTTTAACCAAACAAAGCATGCTCTGGATAAACAATACCTTCCCAAAGAAAATATGAGCAGAATGTATCAGGTATTTATTGTAACTTACAATGTGACATAATTGTTAGACATTAGAAATCATATTTTCCTTGCACAATCCACTTATATTTGAAATAACACATGATTTTAATCCTTTCCTAGGTAAGCATATACTTAGACCTTTTTGGATAAACAACTTAATTGAACGCTTATACCATAAGTGTCGATGTATAAGATACTTTCATAAGAAAAGATAAAATCAAATCAAATTGTATTTATATAAGCTACAAGTTGTTTTCATAAGCTATCTCAAAAAGCCTAAGGAAATAAGCTGAAAATAAAATGTGGATGTCATAGGTCATTTTCTATAAGATATCTCAAACAGTCTCACATGTGTTTATATCATTAGATAAACTCTAATAACCCAATATAAACTTATTGTTTTATGAACAGAGTTTTATCAAACCATGGATTGAACACGTGAGAAAAGAGCGTGAATTGAAAGAACATCTTATTTCTGGAGTCTTGAGTCATGCTCAGAGTGATAGGGTTGGTAGGCTGCTCAAAGATGATGGTACACCTGATAAAGATGCTATCAAAAGGTCTACATGTTTACATTTTTACTAAAGTATATATGAATTAAATCAAATATTTAATGATCTAGTAATGACGAAAAGAAAAATTTAAATGTTTTTTTTATGCATGTTCTTTTGGCAACAATGATGCAATAGGTTCTTTGAGGAAATTGATAGCAATGACGATAAACATGTTTCGAGATCTGAGTTAGAAAATGCAGTGAAGAAGATTAAATTTGGTACGACTGCAGAGGAAGCAGTGACAAAATTCCTTCAAGTTCTTGATGTCAACGGAGACGATGAAATTAGTGAGAATGAATTTGTTGATGGTATAACCGAATTGATAAACTCATATTTTAAACAAGGTGCTAGCTCAGAATCTCCTTCTCATCATGAAACTCATCAAGTATTTCCCTTATTCCTTTACTCAAATATCTTGCCATATTCAATTTTTACAAACAATGTTTTGACACATCAATTTGACAATAAATTGGATAGTTGTCTACATACGAGGTTATTTGTGTTGAGCAAATTGTTGTAAAAATAACACGACTCTTCAATTTTTCTACTATTTTTACAAAAGGTTAATGAAATAATTGTGTAATAGACATGGGAAGATGTTGAGAAGGTAATGGAAGAGAATCAAACCAAAGGGGTGACTGCATGGTTAGAAGCTATAGCATATGTGGTGTTGGGAGTTACTATGTTGTCACTTCTTGCAGAGCCTCTAATAGCAAGTGTTCAAAAATTCTCTGAAGCTGCAGGAATTTCATCATTTTTCATCTCTTTCATTTTAGTCCCTTTGGCTACAAATTTTAGAGAAGCAACCTCAGCAATCAAAGAAGCTAGCCACAAAAAAAGTAGTAATACTTCTCACACAATGTATGAGGTTAGTCATGTTCCTCTCTCAATCCACTACAACATATATGAGATTTAGTAATATTTGAAAAATGTTACCAAGTATAAAAAAAATGTTACTATTTAAATTTAGTAATATTTGATAAGTGTTGGGTAAAGCCTATGCTGCTAAATGGTTTTAGAAACACTTGAGAGTATTTCCAGTAAAATTTAAAAAAAGATATATGTTTAGTAGTTAATTTGTAGTTAAATTTGCTTGCATAAATATTTCTAAATAGTGAATAACTAGTGTAGATCAATCACTAAAACATTAAGATATGTGATTTCAAAGATTGCAACAAGCTAAAATTCACTGATGATGAAAATAACAAATACATTATTTATCAGTGGAAATAACTTCTTCACTATTTTATCCTTGGTTTAAATACTCCGAGTATTCCTAAATATATTATTTGAATATTTTTAAATAGGTTTTATAACGATAAAAAAAAAAATTAAGTTCTTAAAATTATCAATAATTTATAAATAGGTCAATAGACTAAAATTGTTTTTAATTGAATCCTCTGTTGTTTATAATTTTAGTCTCTAAACTTTTAAGTAAATTATATTTGGATCCTTAAACTCTAATATATTTACATATCATTTGAAAGTTGATGACCCAATGAAAGAAAAAAAAGTTCAAGGACCTAATTACGATTTTTCAGTTTAGAGACTTATTTATAAATCCTCAAATAACTTGAAGGTTTCTATAGTTATTAAACATTTAGTCTATGAATAAATACTTATGTAAAGATTTGGGTCAATGCAGATTTATGGAGCAGTGTTTATGAACAACATTCTTGGCTTTGTGGTGATATCTATTCTTATATATATGAGAGATATCACTTGGGAATTTTCAGCTGATGTATTGGTGGTGGCAATTGTTTGTATTGTGATGGGTCTCACCACTAGTTTTCGTTCCACTTTTCCTCTGTGGACATCCTTCCCAACATACCTCTTGTATCTAATATCATTGGTTATGGTTTTTGTTCTTAAAGATGTTCTCAATTATATGTAATGTCCTTAATTTTGATTTCAAGACAAAATGAAATTAAAAAAAAAAAACCTAGATGTGGTTTATTGGATAATATTGTGTGATTCTACATAGTCAGAATACTTTATATGAATTCTAATCTTGTTGTTGATTCCTTGATTGAAATTAAATCAGATAAATAATTGAGATTGGGACGATGTAAGTTAGTTAAATTTGTAAGAATTTAACTCAAATTCTAAAGAATTTGAGCCCCTTGATCTATATTAATTAGTGAGTAATATATAAGTACCTCTCAATCAAGGTTGCTCTCTAAGCGTTGAGACTTCTCTAACCTTGATGAGCTTTGGGATCCATTTCGCTAAACTTTTCATATAAAAAAAATATAACGAAGGGAATGAAAAATCAGTATATTTTTTCAAACAATAATAGAAATAGACATTAGACCCCTTAGTTGTGTAGTCCATACTTGTACTATAGTTTGATCGAAATACTGAATTCATATCTTCATAACCTTCATGAAATTCATGGTCCCAAAAATGGGAATGTCTCCCACTAACAAGGTGTGACACTTATGTGATTTAGTATTTTGAAAAACAAGTGAAACACCTTAATGAAGGTTTAACAAAGCTTGGTAATAAATTCCAATCTAATGCACTTTTCAAGAATATTTTTGAGGTATTTTTAGAGTAACTGAAGCACTGACATTATGACATAATATGATATTGTTCTATTTTATGTAGATTGGTGGAAAATAATGTAAATAGGGTAAAAGAAAATTTTCAGACGATTTTTGTGCAAAGCACAGAGGGGTAACCTTGGCACAACTGGTAAAGTTGTTGTCATGTGACTGGAAGGTCACAGGTTCAAGTTCTGGAAACAACTTCTTGTGTAAAAAACAGGGTAAGGTTACGTATAATACACCAAATGATGGGACCCCTTCCTAGACACTACGTATGCAGGAACTTTAGTGCACCGGTTGCCTTTTTTTTGTGCAAAGCACAACTGTGCATACTCTTGCTTGTTAGCATGAACCAAGCTTTTTAACGCTGTCTAATAACACTTGTGTCAACTTAAATTAAAAGCAGATCATAGAACATGGTTATTCACGAGGCCTTTTATAAATATCATGTGGATTATAATAGTGGTCATGATGATTGTTATGTTTTACAAATATTCATAGGTCCCAGTATCATTATCTTTAGTGAATGAATTTTGGGGATGCAAAAACTCTAACACAACTACTACTTTAACTTCTGTCATCAAAGGTTAAAATTTACATAAAAGCGTTACAACTATTTTATCTATTCAGTTGGAATTATCCAAATACATGAAAAAGTTATATGCTTTTCTCCTTCAACCACCACTTTGTAATGTGACAGCTTCATGTCATAATCAAACAAAATTCATAATCATCAAAACTTGAAGGAAATTGAATTTGACTATAAAAGCTGACTGCTGTTAATTTTGTTTGCTTATAAAAGCATCACATGATTATTGAGATTCAAAATTTTGATGACATGGAATCTTGTACATGTAACATCAAGTTTTATATCTAGAAAGACAGAATTATGTTAGAGTACACTTAATATTTTGTACAATTTTTCCAAGATTGAAATCAACATATGAATAATAGACAATTAGTCCCAAGTGAAGAAAAAATACAAAGAAAGTTACATCAATCAAACACCACCTTCCTCCACAAAAAAATAGGAGAAAATAAATCTCTAATAGTTTCCATTTCCTTACATATATAGCCCAATACAAACCCACTATATTTTGTCCCCCCTTATTCCACCCCAAAAAAAGAAAATCATTGAGAATAATTTTGTTAAAAAAACAAAAACAAAAAAGTGTAATCATAAGAAATTATATCTTATAATTCCAAACCAATCCCAAATAATCACCATAAAAAGGAAAATTGAAAAAAGAAATCATCAATCTATATTAAACCAATCCACATGTCAACTTCCTACCCTCCAATTACTCATAACTGTTTGTCATGGGCCCCGCATCAACTTTGATAAGGAACACATCACATGTTAGGACCAAGGAACATAATACATAATTCACTTTTTTCTATATTTTTTTTTCTTCCTTTTCTCTTTCCCTTAACTGAGGATTTGCTCCTTGTGCTGATGGAAAGATTGTTGTTGTGGCAGTGATGTTGGTGTTGGAGATTGAAGAGAATGGACATTGTTAATGTTATTATTGCCTGAATTTCCCATCTTTTGTATGTTTTGTTGGTGATAGATTTGCCTCAACCTTTCTATTTCCTTCTTTAATGCTTCTTGATGAGCTGAGAAATTCAAAAGTATATATCATATTTTAGAAACCAGATGGGAGATCGAACCAGCAAGACATCTGAGTCATGGTTTAATTGAATCAACCGGTTTAAATAAAATTGAACTAATCAATAAATAAATAACTAAAAGCATTAAATAAACTAAAAGATAATACAAAAATAAAAACGGCTTAAACCAATTTTGATTCAACCGCGGTTCAGCTAGTTTATCATGGTTTAATCTTGGTTCAAACCAGGTTTAATTTGACTACAATACAACTGAGATTGTCGAATTGAACGGTTTCGGTTCATTCGATTAAACAAATTGGTTTAGTTCGGTTTTTAAAAATATATATGTACACCCACTATCTCAATATGATCATAAAAAGTTCCTAAAGTGATTTTTTTTACAGCAAAATATATATTTATATATTAAAAAAATTACAACCCCAATCCAATTACAAAACGATACTTAGGGACAACACAAACAAAACTCCACCTAGCCTGAAGAATTAGTTCCTAAAGTGACCAGTTCACAAAGGATCGAATAAAAGAATTTCAATCTCATAATTTCAAAAATGTGCTTTTGTAGGGACATAATTCCATATGAAAAATTCAAAATATAACTAAGTGATTATCAACATCAAAATTATCCATGAAGATCAACAAACAATTCTAGGATACAACTTCATTATTTCACTAAAAAAATGAATTGCCTATGAAAATTAGAGTAAAAAAATCAAATTAGTTTTTAACATTTACCTTGTGTATAATTAGAAGATCTTGTGTATAGAGGTTATAAATTAATCAAGCTTATAAAGATGGAGAAATATATATAAGAAATTAGGCATTGTACCATCTTTGAAAAGCTTGTCCTGGGCCAATGCTGCAATCCGTTGCTTTATGGCACTGTTGTCGACAGTAAGAATCATACGTTGATGGTCCAAGAATGCAACTCGTGGTGACAATGCTGAAACCTCCGTCTTCATTTTCACATTTTTCACAATTAACTAATTTGTATAAATAAATCCAATTTTATATACAATATGAAAATATAAATTTAATTAAATTATTTATTCACCTGCAAAGATGTTACACTCCTTTCAAGCTCAGAAATGTATTGTAGCTTTCTCACCCTTGACCTCTGAGCTGATTGCCTATTAGCCAAAATTCTGGTATATATACAATTGATAATAAGCAATTAGATTTGCCATCTACACAATTTCATTTTATACGTATATATTATACAAAATACTATAATATTTTAGTTTGATTTTTCTTCAATGACAAATTGACAATCATGTGTGTACCCTCTAACTTTAAATGTGTTTACCATAAAAGTCAAATATTTACTATGATATTATAGTTGTGACTTGTGATTGATTGACAAGTGTAAAAACTCTATAGTTTTATTCAAATCTTGTTGAGAAAACTTAATACGTACTAAAAATTATTTACAAGTGTTTTCATTCAATTGTTTAAGTTTTCAAAGATAAGCATCTAATGTTAAAATTATTTACATTTGATGAATATTAAACAAATTAATATCCATGGGTTTGATCAAAATAATTTCATAAATTAAATAATTATCAAAACAATTTTATGATATTTTTACTATAACAATTTAGTGTATAAATTGCTTATATACCATGCATATCTATACTACAATTTTATATCCAGCAAAAATTTTCAATTTATTCTACCCATGAATTTCTCAGTTTGATAATAATTTATTAATTTATCATTGAAAAATGTAACATACAGCAAGCCACGTACCCTCAAATTAACAGGGATTTTTTTTTCTTCAAGAAAAAACAATGAACATTTTTTTCATTTAAAATTTAACGTGTAAGACTGGGCCATCCATGCAAGAATTTTGTGGCAACTAAATTCTATGAACGACCTTATTTTATTATATGAAATGAAATATCATAAATAGAACGTGCATGGGTGGTGGTGATTGGTGAAACCATTTACTATATCATATCATAGATAAAAATAATATTTGTTAAGATTATACTAAGATTACCTTTTGACCCTCTTGGGATCCACAACGGTTTCAGTGCAGGTGATGTTTCCGGAGGAAGATGGCGCCGCCGCCACCTCATTTTTACATGAACCGTCGTCATCAACGGCTTCATCCTTAGGCTTCATTTCATGAAGATAATGCTCTTGAGGTTGTGCATCCATCACCATTGCCATTGGTTTCTCTTCATTGTTATTGCTATTTTGGTCGGAGGATGGTGATGATGGGTTGGACGTCGATGACAACGGCAAAGGCGGGAAAGATACGCCGGCAACATTGTCAGAGAACATGGAAATTAATTGGTCATCATCCAGTCTATCAAATCCTCCACCACCACCACTCCTACAGTCTTCCTCGAGAAATGATGTCTCGAGGAAGGCAATAGAGTCACTGGCAGACCGCCTGTGAGCCCCTCGCCTTACTGAGGAAAAGTCGAGGAATTCGTCTATCCATGATGGTAATTGTTGTGATGGTGGTGATTGTTGATGGTCAGAAGTATTATTCTGAGTGGTGGCTGTGGTCGTGGTGGTGATGTTTGACATTGTGGATGATGATGATGATACCCTTTGGTGAGGAAAATATGGCCAATTTTGGGGTATGGTACTTGGTATTTTAGGAGGTAACTGTGCCATTAATCCCAATGAGTATTTGTGACCCCAAATATAGAGGAAGTTTAACCGAAATTTTTGGTTTTGTGTTGTGTTATGTATCTTATAAGTGTTTGTGTTTTTGAGAAAAAATAGATAAAGAAAAGAGAGAGAAATCTCAACAACCTAACCAACACACAAACAACCGCAAATCTTTACTTCAAAATCTTGTTCTCGGGCTTCTAAAAGTAGTGGGAGACAAGAGAGAGAGGAGTATATTAAAGAGATATGATGAGAGGCAATAACACCTGCACCATATTGTGTCATGTACAATACACAATTATGATGATGATGATATGTTTTTCTTTACCCTCTATTTTTTTTTTCTTCTTAGATTATGGTATATGTGTGTAATGTAATATGTTATTGATTGTATGTATTGTTTTTCTAATAAGGTCCTAAGGTTTTGGAGAGAGAGTGGAAAGAAGGGTCACATGGGGAGGGATATTAAAGACAGCTAGCAACAGCTAGGTGGTGAAAGACTCAACGGTTTTAGTGGGAAAATGGCAGTGTAGTTTAATAACTAGAGGAATCGGCAACCACGTGCAGATGTGACCTCTTCATTTGGCATCCATTATCTCATCTCAGCATAATATTATTGTATTATACATTATATATAAATAAGCATTCATCCCCAACTTTGTCAAAGAATGAAAGTAAATGATATTTTGGCATAAAACTTCAAGGTCAAGTATGTAATGTACAAGAAAGATAGGTCTTCTAAGTTTTTTTCCCAACTAGTTTTAGGGTCTAAATCATACACTTTTTAAAGTGCAGAGAAGTAGAAAAATCGGAGTTCGAATTCCAACCTCTGCACATAATGTCTCTGGCAGCTGTCACTGAGCTACACTTAGTGTGACAAGTCTTCTAGATTCTATTATGTGTGCAATTATTAAAAGTTGATAACAATTTAAATGGCTAACACAATTTAAATATAAATATGTGGTTTTATATTCCGTAGATAATCAATGAATATAATTATGTCTTAATTTAATTAAGAGTTTTTCTACCATGTGCTTAGAATAGTAACTTTGAATTTGTACATTTTATATTATATAT
>Ga0228711_1003820_pt1 | contig 23363 bp, 12 predicted proteins | sample MedpolnodulmetaG_2_FD_177996 | JGI IMG/M metagenome (GOLD analysis project Ga0228711, IMG submission 177996) | Root nodule microbial communities from Medicago polymorpha collected in Santa Monica, California, United States - brown nodules | ecosystem: Host-associated > Plants > Roots > Nodule...
TTGCTAGACCTCCCCCTTTTGGCCAACAACCGCCTTTTCCGTCATCCGGTCCGGGGATCCATGCTTCCCAGCCGCCATTTTCACGTCCCGGTCCACCTCCAGGTGCACTGGTGAGGCCGGGTAGTGGTCCTCCTTCTGTAGGACCACCAAATGCTGGTCCTCCTGGAAGGCCTACTGGACCACCTCCTGGTCAACCTTCACCATTTGGGTCAAGACCTACCGGACCTCCTGGTTCTTTTGCAGCGCCGGTTTCTGGTGGTGTTGGTGTTCCTCCACCTGGCGGTTCTCCACCTCTTCGTCCATCTGGGCCTCCTCCACAGAATTTGGGTGCTCGTCCAAGTCAGAGTCCTTTTAATGCGCCACCGAGTCAGAGTCCTTTTAATGCGCTACCGAGTCAGAGTCCTTTTAATGCGCCACCGAGTCAAAGTCCTTTTAATGCGCCACTGACGAGTGCTCCACCTGGCATGCCACCCACTAGCGTGCCACCCAGTAACTTGTTGAGTAATGGGCCACCGGCATTTTCTGGTGGGGCTATGCCAGGTCCTCCACGCTTTCCGGGTGGTGGTATGCAACAACAACCACTTGGACCTCCAACAATGAGAACTCCTCCAGCTCCGCCTGCTCAGTCTCCGTTTAACATGGCACCGCCTCAGGGAATAATGCAGCCTCCTAGTTCACCTTTTGGAGCACCTACTTGGCAGACTCAACAACAACAGGTACCTATCATCTATATTTGAACTTATTGCATTTGGATGTATTTTTTTAATCTAAATTTTCGCTATCACATTCTGTTGAATGAGTTGGCAAAAGTAATACAACCTACTCTGTTACATACAGTATGCATGATTAGACTTTTTTCAGCATGTTTAAAAGAAAAAATATCTGGTGGCTGTAATATCTTAGCATAACTAGAGGCATGTTTGGTTAGACGAATGAAAGGTTGAGCTGTATTTGTTACTCTTATACGAAAAGCAGAAGATTAGTCTATGCATTTATATACAAGGGTGCCATGTGTACGTGTCAGCATTATTCAGTAAGGCTGTAGCCTCGTAGGTACTAAAGCAATGATGATGCCTATTAATTTGATTGTAAAAGGCTACAGTCATAATACGGTATGTTGCCCTTGCGGCTGTGTGATGTGATGATGTAGCTTTTTAATTTATGCTTCAGGCTGAGGTTCGGTATAAAAAAAAAGTCTAAAATGTAAGCCTTAGCCTGAAAAATACGAGAAGCTATGGTTAAGCTGTTATCTAAATTTTCAAAACTCATCTGTTCCTCGTCTACTGTGTATCACGGGTGCACCAATTAGTATATTATTACGTAATTAACAGACTACCATAGTGTGAGAGTTTGTGTGTTGTTAGCATGTAATACAAATAAATGGGTATCTGGCAACAGTAGAAATTCACATGCATAGTTGTGGGCATTAGTATTTATTTGTGTGTTGTACCCACATACATTTATTCATCTTCTGAAAACCAGTCAATGAACATTTGTAATTCTGCAGGTAGGTCCACCTCCTACAGTTCCTGGTTCTGCACAGCCTCCCAGGATGTTTGGAATGCCACCACCACTGCCAAATCAATCTATGACTACAACTATATCACCTGCTGTTGGTCAAACTGGAGCCCCCATGGCAGGGCCTTCCAAAATTGATCCCAATCAAATTCCAAGGCCCACTCCAGGGACCTCAGTGATCTTGCACGAGACTCGTCAAGGCAATCAAGCAACCATCCCTCCGGTATTCATCTGAAACTTCTGGATAAATGATTTTCTCTTTTTAAATATAAAACAGATGGAGAAATGGCATTATGTTGAAACTGAGGCTTGCTAAGCGTGTTTGCATATTCTTGGTCTTTTGTATTATTTATTAGTTATACATTTCCTTCTCTATTATTACATTTTTCCTTTTACATTATTTTATTTCAATTTTTTTTTTCAATATGTAGTTTCATAGTCGGTACAATGTCTATGTTTTGGGGAAAGTCCTATATACCACTACTGCTGTTTGATCCTATGATTTTTATTTTTTGTCCAGCCTGCTACAAGTGATTACATTGTTAGAGATACTGGCAATTGCAGTCCACGTTACATGAAGTGCACAGTCAATCAGGTAATGTTTAATATCTTCAAAATATTTTTAGCTATGAATAAGGTCATGAGAAATGCCAAGGTTTCTTGCCTGTGTCACTTATGTAGAGTTCTATTGTGGCTTCAATGCTGTGGTTACTTAAAGGTTGCTTTTGTGTGTTGGTGATCACATATACAGAGGGGTTGAAGGGTTTTATTCTTTTGATATATTTTTTTATGCTTTGGATTCCGAAGAGGTTTTTTATTTTTATCATTTTCGCTTAAGAAGACGCCTTATTCTCTTTCCCTGTATTTTTTTTTCTTTCTAAAGATTAAATTCTGTTCTTCTAATTGAATTTTGGTGTTGCATTAATTTTCTGTGATTAGTTATTTCATTATTGAAAATTTTGATATTTCTGTCATTTCATATTAATTTTTTTTTTCATTGCTTTGTTCCTTTTGTTGATCGAACCAGATTCCTTTCACTGCCGAACTTTTGACAACATCAGGAATGCAGTTGGCTATGTTAGTCCAACCTTTGGCACTTCCACACCCATCTGAGGAGCCCATTCAAGTAACAATGATTATTCCTTTGAAGTTTCTGCATCTGTTTTTTATCCTTACAAAAATCAATTGATGTGTTAGTTGTAGAAGTTTCTATACAACAACCAAGCCTTACCCCACTAAGTGGGGTTGGCTACATGGATACTGTTCTATCACAAACCATAGCTGTAGAAGTTTCTATAGCCATGTTTAATTTTTGTTGAAGTGCTATTGTTCGCTATTTTTTTGAAGTTATGGAGGATTCATTTAGTAGGGTGACTTACGTACATTTCACATGCTATTAACTTAATTATGCAAATGAAAAATTCAGATTTTTCTTTATCTTCGTCAAATGTTTGATGGCATGCTAGCTATTTGCAGCATTACTGCTTTTGGAAATCAAACATACATGCCATTTTAAGGATTCATGAAATGACATACTTTGGGATTCTTTATTTATGTTATAACTTGCTGTGGCTTTCTTATATTTGCTTGTATTTCCTCAGAGAATGCTAAAAATGTACATCTTTCAAGTTTTGTTCTCTGTTTATGCTTGAACTAATAAGATCGGCGGTTGGTGTTGAGCCCATAAATACTGTATTCAAATAATTTCTTGTGTAGCTGTAGTAGCAGATATAAATTATTGTATGAAGTTTGTGAATTTCCCGCTCTGCTATTTCTAATATGTTTGTATAGGTTGTTGTAATAACTTCTAAATATATCTTTTGTCCGAATATCCAATGTTTATGTAGGTTGTTGATTTTGGAGAGAGTGGTCCTGTCCGTTGCTCACGCTGCAAGGCTTACGTAAATCCTTTTATGAAATTTATTGATCAGGGAAGACGTTTTATCTGCAATTTGTGTGGTAAGTATTATTACAATTGCACATCCTACTATTGTTTGTTGGTACTTGGTATATACTATGGTAGGCTGTTTGGAGATGAATTTTACATTAACATTTCCCCTAGAATGAAGAGAGAAGCGATAGAAAGCTTTATTTTGTCATTTACTGGCAAAGTCAATCAATAGTTGTTGGTTGAGTACCATCAATCATATTGCAAGTTGATGCGTATCTTGCAACTTATTCATTGCTCACTTTTAAATGTGATTATTGCTGCTAATGTTACTTTTTTTCTTTCTATTTTGATAAAAGAAATTCATTAAGACAGAAGAATGCACAAGAGATTTGAGGATAGGGGGTTCTCTTTATGGTGTAAATGAAAAATAAAGCAACAAATAGAAAATATTCATCAGATAGGTAGGCGTGACAGGATGACAGACATATTTCATTGCAGGGAGTCTTAACCAGTATCAATGTGATAACCAGAGGGCAAGGATAGTTCCATAGAATTCTCCCTCCCCCTATCTCTGAGGCTATGTTTTGTCGTGTGAAAAAAATTACTAGAGTGTGTGTGGAAGAGACAAAGGAGTGAGAGATTGAGTGGATTTGATTTATTGTTTGGTATATAAGAGAAAAAGGAGACAAATATAAGAGGATGGCTCTATTCAATATTTTGCCTTTTGCGACACCGGTAACTATTTAACTGTGGATGTACATCTGTTTTACAGGATTTAGTGACGAAACTCCACGGGACTACCACTGCAATTTGGGTCCAGATGGTCGACGTAGAGATGCTGATGAGAAGCCTGAGCTATGTAGAGGAACGGTTGAGTTTGTTGCTACTAAAGAATTCATGGTTAGTTTATTTATAAAAAATACTTGTAGACTAAAATTATGAATTTATTAGTTAGCTCTTTACCAAACCTAATAATTCTTGGGTAAATTTGTTTTCGTAATATACACTAAATCAAGTGTTGAGGCAATTTGCCTTCAAGCCTATTCATCTTGATGTAATGGGCGGCTGTTATAAATGGCTGTTTGTTCATAGAGTCATGTTTAATTGGTCTTTTTGTATACTAGATTGATAAAGTATAGTTAATTATCCGATGGCCTAAATTTATGTTACGGTTCTAAGATGATATGCAAAGTAAGCAGTTTAGGCTTTTGTATGGAATACATAGTTTCCTTTTTTTGTTCTTTTTTTGTTTCTCTCATCCTTAAGTGTCCAATGATGAATGGTGTCCAATTCACTGTTTTGTGTAGGTCCGTGAGCCAATGCCTGCTGTGTACTTCTTTCTAATTGATGTATCAATGAATGCTGTTCAAACTGGTGCAACAGCTGCAGCTTGCAGTGCCATAAGTCAAGTTATTACAGACCTTCCTGTGAGTTCCAACTGTTGACAACATACCAACCATTTATTCATGATAATCTTTGTGAAGCTTAATGTTTTTCAATTTTTCTTTTGTTTTATTGTTTGAAACTTATTCCATTTATATTGGTGCTTTACTATCACAAGACAAAACCTTTAAGATTCTTCCTCCTCTCTGCTCCTGCATCCAAAACAAAAACAAAATAAACTGAACAAATTGTTTAAATTGAACAGGGTGATATGAAAAATCAAGCTTCCCACCAAGTTGGTCTCTTACACTTTATAATAGCTTGACTATCATTTTTGTAATTTATTGACTATGCATTGTCTTGTGTGAGGTTTTTGGTCTTTTGGTCCTATATTACGTTAATTTGTGAGGCACATCTTTGATTAAGATGTCACAAAACACGATCAATGCTAAGCTTGTGTGACCATTTACAAATCTGTTTAAAATTCTAGTCAGTTAAACTCCAAAGAGCACAATTGGCCATATTTTCCAGAACGAATTATAACAACTTTCTTGCTTCCATTCAATGGATTGAGGATTCCAATGTTTGATATGAGTAGGACATGAGAACGGCGTGATTCAATATTTATAGTTATGATCACATTCATCATATGCTAAACATTTTCCACAATGATGTAGACTATAGATATTAAAATTAAGTTCTTATTGTTAGGGCCAAACTCAGTGAGATAGTGGGGAGACTAGAAAAGGGAGAAGTGTATGCACATACATGAAATTACTCGTTGGATGAAAACAGTAATGGCTTATAAGCCTGACCAATTACCCCAAAGGAAACCCAAGTTACCTGCTATCATAGAATTTGGAGAGCCAAAACATTGAAACTTAAGTAATTTTTTTATATTCGACGGAATATTTATAGCCTGTTATTGTTATTTTTTCACTCCATTTGCCAGTCCTCTGTTTATTTTTGTGGTTATTTATCTAACTCAATTTCTACCAGAACTCTTTTTTATTTATTTGAAATTTGAGTGGTGCGACCACAGATTCTGACAAATATCTTATTTTGTTTGACATTTAGTTCATGACTTTGTTTTTTCTTCTTGTTACTACAGGAAGGCCCTAATACAAAGGTGGGAGTTGCAACGTTTGACTCGACAATTCATTTCTACAACTTGAAACGTGCATTGCAGCAGGTAGCACATAAGTACCCAACTAAACATACTGAGTTTACCAATTTTTGTTTGTTTGTTATGGCATATTTACTGTTAAACCCATTTTTTAATTCAGTTTAAATTAGTTTCAAAATTTCAAGGATATATAATGTTTAGGTGAATTTGAAGGTGGAAAAATATTAGCTACAAGGGCCGAATATTGCCGCAGGCATTAGTTTCAATGTTTCTGCTTGTAGAGGGTGAATGAAATTTAGGATTTGTATACTATATATTTAATTGGTGTCCAGCAAACTGACCGGTCATATTGCCATCGTTTGAGTCTGTTTTTTCTGTCTCTCAGCAGTGAAAACAGCGGTTTTCTGTTATTATTTGTTTTCTTTGCTGTTTTTAACTTGAGACTGTATTGTGAAATTTAAAACACAATATTCCTTTGCGACTTGTCAAACACGGTGCCAATTAACTAATAGTTTAGATAACTAGCACTTTGCAGTTTACAGTTTTAGGTAAACAAGCCTCATGCTGATTTTGAAATTAAAAATTTGTAGCCACTCATGCTCATTGTTCCTGATGTCCAAGATGTTTATACTCCTTTGCAAACTGATGTAATTGTTGGACTATCTGAGGTTAGTTTCAAATATTTTCGTGCTTGCAGAAGGTTACTAGATAAATTGATTACTTCGTTTTCTTTTCTTATTTTCGGTTTAGCCATATGGTTAATTGGTTTGCTTCTTTTATGCTTAGTGCCGTCAACATTTAGAATTACTTCTCGAAAGCATTCCTACTATGTTCCAAAGTAATAGAACTTCTGAATCGGCCTTTGGTGCAGCAATCAAGGTATTGCGTTTTGCTTTAATGTTATAATAGTTGTCTGACTTTCCAATGTTTTTTATGTTGTTTGCTGAGATGGAATCAACCTTTTGTTGAAATTTGGGGCCTAACTCGTCCTTACAAAACCGGCTTGTAAGGTGAGGATTGCCTCCTTTATATAAACTCTTACCAAGAGTCTTATCTATCCGATGTGGGACTAATTGGGTTTTTCCCAATACACCCCCTCACGCCCAGCACTCATTGGGCTTGGTGCGTGAATCGGTAGGTGGCCCTTAAATTCGACAAGCTCTGATACCATGTTGAAATTTGGGGCCTAACTCATCCTTACAAAACCGGCTTGTAAGGTGAGGATTGCCTCCTCTATATAAACTCTTATCAAGAGTCTTATCTATCCGATGTGGGACTAATTGGGTTTTTCCCAATACCTTTTTTTATCAACTTTTTTTTATTTTTTATCAACGTTCATATAGTTTCTCGCTATAACTCCACTCTATAATTTCTTCATTTTCTTCTTTGCCTCCTTCCTACATTTCTAGATTTATTTCTCCCGCAAGATTTTACTTTTTGTATGTAGAATGTCTCTATGATGTGTACTAACGTTTCACAGGGTGTCTTTATAGTGTGAGCAGTTTTTTTTTAAAATTTAAATGATTTATGTTTTGGGTCAATGTGGCTGCCTTATTGTCAGGAACCTACATTAGAAACAGAGGGAAAAAATAAATAAAAAATGATTTTATTGTTGGACAGTAAATAAATATATTAGGGAAACAGAAATTTCCCAGGATTTTCCCGTCCGGAAAGGTTTCCCATTTTACAATTGAACTCTTACTTGGTTCTCTCAAAAGACATTGCCCAAATGATCTCCCTACATACTTCCCTCTATCTAACAGGTTAGAGAAAAAAATGTTGATACTTTCTCCTCCCACAACTCATTAACCAACTAACTGCCTGCCTCTACCTTATCTGCCACTATTTGTGACAGTCTAACTGAGCTGCTGTAACAGCTTACATACAAACATGGGCTGGCCCGCTTAATTTCTTGGACCCGTCCTTATTTCTCATGTCATAAACCTTCTAATTTTGACCCTTACTCACACTTCACTCATTGCTTTGGTTCTTTATTCCTCCAGTAGTATTTATAATTCTCTGTTAACATATCCTGTAGTAACATTGGGATTTCTATCTCATGATTTTTGGCATTTGTTGTTACTTACCGTCTTCTCACCGAGGTTGACAAAAAAAGTATACATTTTGCCATTTAATAGATATAGTTTTTGAGACCCATTCCTCTAACCAGCAACAATATTGACGCTGATACCTTTGTTTTCTTCTTTTAGGCGGCTTTCCTTGCAATGAAAGACACTGGAGGGAAGCTGTTGGTTTTCCAGTCGGGTGTGGTTCTCAACTCCTATATTTTGTAATTAATTGTTATTTATATTACACAAATGTAGCTATCAGCATCCCAACTGGGACATCATGAATGGAACATAAAAATCATGTTATGCATGCATCTGCACATTTGTTACTTGACCAATTCTTTTCTAGATTTATCTGACTTAAGTAAAAGTGAGCATCTAAATATAATGAAAGTTGCTAGTATTCAGGAAGCCACACATTTCTACTATAGTGCAATACTGCAATTTAAGATAAAATAAAATAAAAATACATTTTCTTAATGATAAAAAATGAGTAATATTCATTGTTGATACTAGACAAAATAAGTATACAGTGAACACTCATCCAAAAACTTGTCTTAAAAGCCCGTTCTCATCTTTCAAAAGTAATAACTCCTGACAATAATTGTTCATGCAACTCAATTTTTTAACAAACTGTAATATTATATAGTTTCGTTGCTATTATTTGTGTTTGGACTTGGTCGTTGGATCACCATTTTATGTTTGGTTGGTCTTTACTTTAATTCTTGTTCAACTTCTTGTCATCATTTTGCTTTTACCTTTGCCGATTTCTTTCTCAATTCATTTTTCTGCAATTTTCTCGTTGGTGTTTCTCATTTTTTCGGATGTCTTCAGTCTTGCCATCTATTGGCATTGGTGCCCTTTCTGCACGCGAAGCCGAAGGTAGAACAAACATCTCTGCAGGGGAAAAGGTATTCATCTCAAGTCGGTTGTTTACATCGTTGGACTCTTTTATTTTTTATGTTTTAAAATTCTATCATGGCATTTCCTTGTCATATTATAAGCTTGAGCTTCTAAGATGGTGACATAGTATTAGTTCCATGTATTTGTAAATCCTGTTGTAATTGGCTGTAGAATGGAAACAGAGATCAAATTTAATAATATAATATTAGACATTTGATTTATGCTATCAAAACATCCATCTGCATATTACATAAATTTATACATGATTCAACTGATACTCTGCATTTTTATCTGTTCTACCTCCTAAATAGTCCCGTGAAGATTGATTTTGCATACTCGATTATCTGTTCTACCTCCTAAATAGTCCAGTGAAGATTGTTTTTGCATACTCTTCAACAAAATTTCGTTATTGAATTTCAGGAAGCACATAAATTACTTCAACCTGCAGATAAAACATTGAAAGAACTTGCAGTTGAACTTGCTGAGTATCAGGTCTATCTTGTGTTCTTTTGGTTTTGATTTAGGCTTTACTTTTTTGTCCAATTGAAGTTGTGAGTTGATTTTTTTTTGTGAGCTTGATGAACAGCCTATTATGGATGGTTTAAGTATAATAGTTTTGTAATGCTGCAGGTTTGTGTTGATCTATTTGTGACTACTCAGACTTATGCTGACATTGCTTCCATATCGACCATCCCACGAACTACAGGTGGACAGGTATACATCAATACTTAATGTGTCTGTTGTTTAAGTAAACAGTAAAGTTGTTGGCTTTCATTGCATTTTATGCTAGAAGGGTGAAGATCTGATTGCTATTTTCTTTTTAGTGTTTATCGGACCTTAACAGTATTGATGAAAAAATAAAGGTTTCTTATCTTTTCTACTTACGCCAATCAGTCTTTCTGAAAATGCTGGACATGCTCGATCACATGCTTGAAAGTTTTAATGGAAAGGAAACAGAAAGAGAAATGTTAGCAATACACTATTTATTGTCCAGTGAAATTCATATAGGTCTGGTCAAATAGGGAGTGGGTCTCACCAATAAACAAAGGGCCTAGATGATTTGGTCTGACTATATATGTGTTTCAATCAATGATAGTGTGTTAGAAAAGAGTGTTATGCTAGTATTCTTCATGAAAAGAGTGAAGTAATTGAATAGCATATCATAAACTCGCAAAGACTGGTAGTTATTGTATCTGAAGAACTAGGCAACAATGGTTTCAGAAACTTCTATGATTTTTCATCAGCCAAAAGTTGATACCAGAACGAAATATGTATGATTTTTTGTTAAAGTAAAAATATTTATTTCTGAATTTAAAATGTGTCTTTTAATCTGTCACAGCTATTACATTTGTACTATTTTTCTCACATGTAGTATTTTACACTAAAAAAGGTAGCTATATGCTATGCAAATGAGTATATGTGTTGCATACATCGGAAAATATATGTTAAACTTATCATTTTTTGTCAGGTTTATTATTATTTCCCATTCTCAGCTCTTTCTGATCCTGCGAAGCTTTACAACGATCTTAGATGGAATGTCACTAGGCCACAAGGTTTTGAGGCTGTAATGCGTGTGAGGTGCAGTCAGGTAGTCTGCTTGATTCACTTTCTCTCATACCTTATCATGCAACATATCAATTCTACAACTTTAATTTTAATTTTTTGTCAGGGCATCCAAGTACAAGAATATTATGGCAACTTTTGTAAAAGCATCCCAACAGATGTTGACTTACCTGGGGTCAGTGTTATTTTCTAGATGTTGGATATGGTTATGATCATGTCTATATATGCATTCTTAAACATGTGTTTATCTCTGAGTAAATACGTGAGCAGAGCATATTGATGGTTGGGTGATTTTGACTTGAGGATTGGCAGTCTAGAGTGTACCTCGAAAGTTAATTTATGATGATAAACCGTATTTGTGATATAAAGTGCTATTTAAACTCGTAAGCGTTGTTTACTTGGATCATCATCAACAAAAAATATCCAGCTATCTCTCTCCACTTGTTCACTTACACACAATTCTCTACCATTGCAATTTGCCTACTGCTAGTGATAACTGGAGTCGGCTTCTTTCATTGCTAACTCCCTAAGTAACTGCACGAAACATTCCTAGATTCATCACTATTCATAATAATTACACCTATCACCCATTTTCTCTGTTGTAACGTGCAAGATTGTACAAAATTGAGGGAAAGTTAAGAGAGCTAAGTTGATAATTAATTTGGAAAGTTTTTTTTTTTGAACGGAAAATGTTAGTATTTTTCTCCTTGTCAGGACTTGAACTCCTTAACTCCTTTAATTCCTTAGCTAAAAACCAGTTGAGCTACCCAACCCCCTAATCAATTTGAAAAGTTGTTAATTTGTAAAATTATTGTCATTAATGAATCTGTTTTAGCTCAATGTGTCTGTTTGAGCTAATCACATGCTTTGTATAATTAGTCACGTGAAAAATATGCCTTAGGTATTAGTTGCTAATGGGACTGGAATTAGCAACCACGTTAACTTGTATTTATTGTAAATACAGCTTTTTGTAGGTTCATTATATACTCATGTATCAATTCCGTAAACATGGTATGGTATGTTCAATTTCTGGGCTAATTTTTATCTTTTTGCAGATTGACTGTGACAAAACTTTCATGGTAACTTTGAAACATGACGATAAGTTGCAGGATGGATCAGAATGTGCTTTTCAGGTATTAGAGAAGTTTGGCACTCTCCTTTATCCCGAGTAATTTTTGATCTTCAGATCACCGATGTTACTCTTGTAAACTTTTTAGTCACTGTGGATATCATTTTGTTTCTAATTATAAGTTCTTTTTTGATTTAGTGTGCTCTTCTATACACAACTGTGTATGGGCAAAGAAGAATACGTGTCATAACCTTATCTCTGCCTGTTACGAGTATGCTTAGTAATCTGTTCCGTGCTGCTGACTTGGATACTCAATTTTGCTGTTTCTTGAAGCAAGGTATCTCATTTATAGTTAATGTGCATTGCTTCTGTGATTATGCTGTTTTTGATTGTTGTTGCTTGCGGCCATATATTGAATGTTAACAACTCTATTTCCCTTTTTGTTCTCTTTATAAATTATACCTGTTTCCATGGTATAGTCATCCTGTTCATATTTTAGAGCATATGTCTGTAAGTATAATAATTTTGGATAAAAAAGAATTCTAACACTTTCATTTTTTCCTTTTCTGTAGCTGCTAATGAGATTCCTTCAAAGCCGCTTCCTCTTGTTCGGGAACAAGTGACAAACCTTTGCATCAATGCACTATTTTCATATCGTAAATTTTGTGCTACCGTTTCTTCATCATCCGGACAACTTATTCTTCCAGAGGCCCTAAAGCTTTTGCCTCTGTACACACTTGGTATGTTTTGATTTATAATGTTGTGTAAATAAAGGTTTTATTTGTTATAGTTTATTTATGGGTTACATTCTTCCTTGCATTCAAACATATTGTCTTCAATCAATTTTATTTGTTTGTTTTTCCTTCATAATTTCTGCATTTATATGCTAGTAACATGTGATCGAAATTCACCTTTTGAGTGTTGATGATATTTTCCAACATTTTATTGGGGTTATACTGGGGATAGGTTTTTTAAAATATTCATTGACTTTGGATTAGTTCCTTATTCCAGATCTTCTGTTTTGAAGCAAAGTCTTGTTTTAGCATGATTTGAGGACGACTTACAGAGCTGATATACATTTGCCTATTTTGTCAAAGATTAATTGATATATTGTTTGAGTCAAATTTTTTTTTTTTTTTTGTTTTATTGTTGAAATTCAGCATATTTCAATATGTGGGGACAATGGTCTTCTTCAGAAGGCCAGTTACAAGCGGGTTCTAATTATACTTTTAATTTCTTTTTCAGCATTGACCAAGAGTACAGGGTTAAGAACAGAGGGAAAGATCGATGAACGGTCATTTTGGATAAACTATGTAACTTCTCTCTCTGCTCCATTGGCAATACCGCTTGTGTATCCTAGGATGGTTGCTATCCATGATCTTGACTCAAAGGTGTATATTAATCAATCAATGCTTAAAGATATATGTATGATTAGGAATAATTCCGATGTTCCATGCGTTACGATATTTAATTTAATTGCATTTTAACAAGTGCTTATTCAGATATCCGAACTTGATGATGTATATTTGAAGATGATAACGAGTTTTTATTTTTTAATATATGGTTGATTTTTTGTGACAAGATCGCATGTTTCACGCTAGTTTCTATTAAACCTAATCTCATATTTATAGTACTTCTCGAGACACTAATATCATTTTGTAAATTGCAGGAAGATGAAGAATCTGTTATTCCTTCCTTCCTACCTCTTTCTAGTGAACATATTAGCGATGAAGGAATTTATCTTTTGGAGAATGGTCATGATTGTTTAATATATGTTGGAGACTCTGTGAGTCCAGATATTGTGCGGAAAATATTCGGTGTTTCTACAGTTGATGAAATTCCTCATCTGGTAATTTCTATGTTAATTTCTCTTTCCCTCTCTCCAACCCCCTGTTGCCTTGCCATTATCTGAAGATGCAAAATCTGTCAAACTTCACTATTTTATGTGGTTGTTTTCAAGGGAATTTCTATCATTCTTAAATCATAAGCCTGATATGTTTTAGATTACTTCACATCGATTTTTTCTTCAGAACTGGCAATGCAAAGTTGACGATTATGGCCGGGTTTGGATTAATTTGAAGTCATAGGAAATTTTCCCTTTTAATCAGTTCATGGTTCTGTTCTTACGAAAAAGTAGTTGTAAGCGTAGAAGTGTTAAAATGTTCTTAAAAGAGCTTTTTGAAAAATTGAGATGTGGAAGCTAATTTTGAGTTAATACAAGATGCTATTGTATTAAAATAAAAAACTTGGTTATTGCAAGATTCTTCTAATATTATTTTTCATCAGTGCTTTTCGAAAAGTTTATCTAAAGCGTCTCTGTTCTTTGACCAGTTTGTATTGCAACAACATGACAATCCACTTTCGAAGAAGTTAAATGAAGTAGTGAATGAGATTCGGCGGCAAAGATTTTGCTACCTCCGGTAAGCTAATTTTGACAATTAAAGCATATCTTGAACCCTGTTGAATATCTTCCATGTCATTTGCTAATTATACAAAGTGTAAATTTTTTCTGATATCTGGCAGGTTTAAGCTCTGCAGGAAAGGTGATCCATCAGGTCAGTGCATTAGAATGATTGCTTATAATACAGGATGATTATTTTTTTTTATCAGCGTAAACATTAAAATTAATTTAGATCATGGAACCGCATGACATTATTCCCTAATCCCATCAGCAAAGTTGTGGTTTAGCTTTAACCCCATATTCTGAAATAGTTGAATTTTTTTAGGCTCCGTATATGTTTGCTTTTTCTTTGATAGTATTTGCTTCTTGAACTAGTGCTCTATGTTTTCTGAAAAGGATTCTTCTTAATACTTAGCTGGTGTTTGACATGCGGTTATTCTTTTCTGTTCTGTTTGAATGAAACCAAAATCCCTTTTCTTATCATCTGTCCTATTACTCTTTTAATATGCTTCAACCATTTTCTTTTTTACAATTGGAAATTTTTGGCTACCAGTTCAAGAACAATATGGTTAACGCATCAATCATGTTTTGACTTTTTTACTCATGTTTTGAAATAAACTACCTCATGCTGTGCTTCTTGTCTGTTGGCTGATTTGCTAGACTTGTTTAGAATATGAAGGTTTTTAATCGATGAAAGAAATCTGTAGATAATTGTTATGTCTACTACCTTGCTCTGTTATTTTCAACTTAACCTATCTTACTTGCCATCCACCAGGAATGTCATTCTTCTCGTATATGGTAGAAGACAAGAGCGCAGGTGGCTTCTCCTATGTAGAGTTTCTTGTCCATGTTCATAGGCAAATCCAGAATAAAATGGCATCGTAATGAGTATATATGCCAGCTTCATTTTTGCAAGCTTTTAGACCTAAATGATAGAGCAAACCCCAAGTACCCAATGATGGGTGAGAAATTCTGCATATTAATCCACATTCTTCGTTTGCTTGAGTTTGTCCGAAAAATGAGACAACTTAAGATTTTGTTAATTATTGTACATGTATAAGTTAATTGTTGTTGGTGATAGTTGGATCTTACTATTTCTTTTACGTTGACAATTTTTAACATTATGAGCAATTGTGTTTTTATGCGGAATATTATAATAATATCTGTCATTTTAATAACTTTTATGAAAAAAAATAGAGGCAAAATGAAAGCAACCGTTTATACTTTTAAGTATAAAATATTTGATTGATATGCATTTCAATCACCCACTCGTCTGAGTGTAGATTTATGGTGTTCTCAGCATATTTATGTAGAGCATGCACCAAAACACACTAATGTCAGTGGAGGACTGATTTTAACGAGCGTAAAACTAAAAACATTTCAACTCCATTAGATTTAGGCACTAAAGATTACATAAGCAATAACGTTTTCCACTAAAACAAATTATTAGGGTTGACATTGAATGTTTTTGATTTTACTCGCTGTATCCTTTGAAGAATAGACCTCTTTGTTTTTTTTTGAAAAGGGAGGGTCTTGAACTCAAAAGAAGGAACTACAAAATACGAGAATGTCATGGCAAGAGAAGTCAGACACTGCACATAAATACTCAATTTAGCTTCTTGAGAACACCTTAGTTCAATTAAAATATTCAATCACACATTAGCTTGCTGTAGATATTGTTCACTCTAACTCTATGACAACTTACCCTTAAGTTAATTATTGACCACACTTCTACTCGTCAAACAATCATGATCAACACATTCTCTACAATTCCAATAAGAAAAACGCTACAAAATTCTAGGTTTATGAACAACAAAAAACACAAATCTAGTGACTCTCTGCAATCCCAAATTAAGCCATTGCACCCAGTTATCCATTGGCTTCTCCCATCCATCAGATTAGAGCTATTCTTGCTTATCGATGAGTCTAAAAATATTTAGGTTAGAGCCTTCTAGGTCTCATAGGTCTAGTAAAAGAAGCATCATGCAACTTCTTACTTCTGTATTTCCAAAAGCAGCTGCCCAAATGACATCCCAACCTCGAGGGAATGAAATTATCCTTTGTTTTCACCTGCAATAGCTTCGAAAAAAGCGACCTTCGGACTTTGTGTTGCACATGAAAATGTTTTCTTAACAATATTGTGAAGTGTGGACATCGAGTGGAATGAAATTATCTTCTTCACCATTCGTATTGCCCAAGAGACCTCTTTATTTTCATCAGCAATATCTCAGAAAAAGGTTATCTCTAGATTAATTTGTGCAAGGCATTGAAAATGTTTCCTTTGCAAATGTGAGGTGTGGACATTAAGTGAAAATTGTTCAAGCATTTCACAATCTTGAGAGGGCATAAAATTGCTTAGCTGACTACCAATATCATTGTGCCGCTAAGAAAATTAGATGGTCATTCAAATAAACCAGTCAGGAGTATTATGAACCTAGTATAAATATTTTTAGAGGACAGCAACATAAATTTAATGATCATTCTAAACAAAAACTCAACCATTCACTATTCTAGCTATTAAAAATAATATATTTCCATATCATGTATCCCAACAAAACAATGCATGGTTAACAATGTCTAATGTTCATCAACAATATTCTCTGAAAGACTACGGAGAAAACGAGTGAGGGCCTTCTTAGCCCTAATCTCTGTTTTCTCTATTTTTTTCTCCTCATCTTCATCGGTAGCCTTTGTTTCTTGAGCAAAGTGCACTTTACGTACCAGCTTTCTCAACTCCTGTAAAAGATGAAGATATTTTATGTCAATAAACGTGAACAACAATCTGACCAGCGAACTTGTTCGTGGTTCTGCCTCTAAATATATATGATTTTTTATACAGAGTAAGAATAGAAAATGTATGTCAAGAAATACTAAACAATACACATTTTTTCATACAATCTAGAAACATTCTTCATTATGAGATAGAAATTTATGCGAATCTCACAACATAGGCTTATTCTCCATTTGATAGGAATCATATAAAATTCACCAGGTAATATAAACTTGGTATAAAATTCGTACAATCTAGAAATATTCTTCATTATGAGAAAGATATTTATGTGAAACTCACTAAAAACGTAGGCTTACTCTCTACTTTATAGGAATCACATAAAACTCACCAAGTAATATAAACTAGGTTGAAAATATTAGATTATATTGTATGGTTCACCAGTAATTAATCTTGTTCAGAAAGTGCAAGCAGGTGCAAATATGCAGTTCCTCGATCACACATAGTGCAAAATATTACCTGGCGATCATACTGAACACCTTGAACTGAATAAACTTCATTGGTGATTTGAATGTCCTTGTTGATCAAACCATCAAACCACCTTGTTACTTGACTATCATCATAAGGCTTAGATTCCTGATAAAATGCTCAAAAGATGAGATACATCATAAGGACAAAATACATTGTAACTAAGTCATATCAAAGAAAGCAAAAAGAAAAAGAAAATTACACCCCCTAATATGACAAAGAGGAGATAAAGGTATTATGGGCCCGTTTGTTTTGGATTTTTTTGGAAAAAAATCTATTTTTTTAACTAAAAAAATCACTTTTTTAATTTTTGTTGTGTTTGTTTTAGATTTTAAAAAAAATCCATTTTGCTAAAACATCATTTTTAGCCTCAAAATGAAAATCTATTTCAAGTAGCTTTTCCAAAATCTATTTTTATCTAAATGCAAGGAACTCAAGTGTAAGGGTTTCAAATCTTAAAAAAAATGATTTTTATGATAGTAAACAAACAGAAATAGCTTTAGATTTTTTTTAAAATCTCTAAAAAAAAATCTCTAGATTCTTTTAACTCAAAATCTATTTTTTTTTAAAGCTGAAACAAACGCACCCTATATGCAGGCTCATGTCTAGTCAATAGGAAATTTAGTGCATATTTGGATTCACTTTTGAAAGAGACAAAAGTGATTCTAAAGAATTGAAGTTGATTTTGGTATGTTCGGAGTTCATGACCAAAATTGATTTAGCCTCTATAACTGATTCTAAGTTGAAGGTCAGATTTTGTAGTTTTTGCCTCCAAATGTAACTTTTATACTCAAATTTATTGTTCAACTCATTTTAACGTGAACGTATCCAACCATAAATCATTTTACCTTCAACTCACCTTTAACTAAAATCAATTCAATCAAAATCAATTTTTACCACTATAGAATCAAACACACGTTTAGACATGAACTCATATGTTAGGAACCTTTCTTTTGGTATAAGAAAGAGTTCTCAAAACTGTACAGAATTGAATAAACAAATGAACAATTTTATCGAAAGATTGGGAAAGGATAAAAGAGAATAATAGGAGAGAAACTCTCCTCAAGGGTTTCCCCTTCACAACAGAGTGTACTCTATTCACAATTACAATATCCAAAGCTACTTTCTAACATTTGTGTTTTCTTATTTATACACATACTCTCTAACTAATCCAAATAACTAACTTCCCTAACAACTCATAACAACAACCCAAATAACAAACTAACTTCTCTAACTATGTTTACTCTAATATTTATTATTGGGTTAAATATGTTTTTGGTCCCTATAAATATACTAACTTTTCATTTTAGTCTCTCTAAAATTTTCTTTAGACTTTTAGTCCCTATAAAATATTTAATCATCACTTTTGGTCCCTATTTTTAAGTCAATTCATGTGTAACATTTGTATTTTTTAATGAAATTGTGTAGAATATTGTAAAAATTTCTCCCAAAAAAATTTAGAAGACCTGTAGATTATGTAGTAAGGAGAGTAGATCAGATGGAGGATAACCATATCACTAGAGGCAGAGGAAGACTTGGAAAAACTATCAGAGAAACTATTTGGAAAGATTTGGAAATTAATGAGTTGAACCAAAATATAGTTTATGATAGAACATTATGGCACAATTTGATCTATGTAGCTGACACCACTTAGTGGGAAAATGCTTGGTTGTTGTTGTTGAATCCTAACATCATACCTCATCATCCTGCTCGTCTTCAGTTTCTACCAAGTTCTCACCGTCATCCTCAGGATCATCAGGCCCCAAGCCAGTTAAAGCTTGCAGCTCCTTATGGTCAGAATCCTTTGTTGCTTTTATTAACCGGTCCATTAATTCCGGTTCCACATTTCGTAGCAACTTTCCTGAGACAACAATTTAAGTATGAAGAACATGATTCTGCATTGCACTACTGAATGTACATACTACTGCAGTAATTCTAATCAACTTACCACATCTATTGAATGACTATTGACAAGAATAGTACTATAAGCTAAGGTATAGATACCAACTCATAATTAGTGCAACACAAATTGGAAAGATGATTAAATGAATGAATGTTTAAAGCAGTATTGTCAATTGCAGAAAATAGTTGTTTGTTTAAATTTCACTATGCTTTAGTGCTAGGACGTTGCATTGCTATAGCTTCTATTTGATAACGGTATGTACTAAATATCGTCTTGTGGAGCAACAACAAATTGTTGAAATTATGCTACGCTATGCTATAGAAGCTAAATCTAATCGTAAAGTTGAACTAATCCTTGTGTATGCATGTTATATTACTGCTCAATCTTTTCACCTCCGCTTTACTGATTTAAATGTGTTGTTTGTATTGTTCAACATGTTCAAATCGATTCAGAAATTCTAACAAATTATTGATTATTTACCTATATAATTGAACTGACGTCGCCTTCCTTCACGAACATCTGGTCCCATTCTCTGCGGTAAAACAACAAACACCTTCTCTTCAATAAACTTTCACTAGTAAAAAAACATAATTTCCACAAGCACAAATAGAACAATTAAAATTTCAAGATGACAAAGAAAAGGTAAGAACCTTAACCAACATAAGAGCTTCAAAGACAATTTGGTCCAAAGAAACCACCCTGTAGCCCAAAAACAAAATTTAGCAAAAAGTTGAAACTTTTGAAAGATGAGCATTGAGAAATGCATAATGAATGAAGAAAAAACAAACCTAAGGATGCGTTTGATTTGGGGAGGAGAGAAGGAAGACAAATCAATTCCCCATTTAACAGCACGTTTTGCTTCACGCTTCAATTGGTTGCGGCTTTTAATGGCAGCATCTTCGTCTGCTTGTTCCTCGGGAGCGGTGGGTAGTGGAGAATCAGCTCTTCGAAGTTTCCCGCGAGATGCAGATAACGAGAAACGACGTATATTTGTTGTTGATTCTGGTGATGATGTTGGAGGAAGAAGAAGATGATGATATAGTGCAGAAAATTTAGTAGAAGAAGTAGGATGGTGGTGGTGGTGAAAGTGCAACAGCCATGGCCAATGTCTTAGAGGCCGCAATATTGCTTGTTGGCTCATATATGGAAGAAGAAGAAGATGATGATGATATAGTGCACAAAATTTGTTTTATGCCTTTTCTACTTCTTTGTTTTGCTCTCGGTCTCTATCTCTATCTCTATCTCTTACATTTCACTCACTTATATTTTTTATTTTTACAACATTTTATTAGAAATCAAGGTATACATCGATAAACCAATTCACTCACCTGAATTGGTTTTGCTATGGTAACAGGTAGAGTCAAGAAGCGAGATTTTAACTTCATTGTGGACAAGCTGGATGCTAGATTAGTTTCTTGGAAGAATAAACTCCTTAATAATTTTTGTATGTTGGCTTGGCCTCGTCATTGTTAAATTAGCTGGCTTCCTTTAGGTATTTATTTGTTCACAAATTGATATGATGACTAGGAAGTTTATTTGGCAAGGTACAAACCTTGTTGGCTGGCCATTAAATTACTCAAGCTAAAAAGATGGTGAAAATTGCTTTTCTGACATCCATAAGTTCCTAATGACACAAGTAAAATACTTGATGCCTCCGGTGGTAGTTAACTACCGTTGACGTATCCGACAGCAGTTAACTACCGCTGAAGGTACAGTGACCGTAAGGAACAACACATTCTTGTTTTGCCATTCAAAACTTGACAAAGATTTTGAGAATGAAAATGATAGTCGATGTACCACATTGGCGGATAACAGATTCATTCTTGTTCTTGTTCTTGTTGAATTGATGCTTACAGAGAATTAGTGCAAATTGAATTAGATTGAAAGAAAATTGTAACTTAATTAGAGGAATTAATTGAATAAAAATGGGTTCAATTGAAAATGAGCACTGAATTAACAGAAGCATAATCAATGGATAGTGAATTATATAGATTTTTCAATGAATTATAATTGTGATTGGATTAGAAATAAATTGGGATTCACGAAAATGGAAGTGGAACTAACAGGAGAAAGGGAATTTCTCAACGGTAGTTAACTACTGTTGGACTTAGCGGTAGTTAACTGTTGCCGGGTCCTCAACAGTAGTTAACTACCGCTGGGGGCATTTAAGTATTTTACTTGTGTCGTTAGAAAACTTTTGATGTCAAAAAAGCAACTTTCAAAGATGGTGGCCTTGGCCTGAGAGTTGCTAGAGATACAAAATCTCTGAAATGCATCAAACCACACATCAACTTTTTCTTTTCTTTTTAGTTCACCATCTTATAGATCCGAAATTTCCACCTCATTGTCGAACACCTGTGGGGTACACAAGGAGAGTTTTCCCCTCCAAACCTTTTTTTCATACGCAAGTGCCATGGATCAAAGTCATGACCACTTATTTAAGGGACTCGAATCCTTTACCATTTAGAACCAATTCATTGTCGGTATTAAATTTTTCTTTAAAACAATCCACGGTGCGAAGTGACAGATTAATTTGAGGTGCAAAAACCAATAAGGAATATCTAAATACAATTTTACCATAAAAGCCTACTTTAAGATTTAACTATTGTTTCATCTGATCACAGATTGATCTAAAACAATTTAAATGATGTTCAAAAAACAATTATGTTCCATGTCAAAAACAGGATGCGATCAAAACAAATTTAAAAGCAGGTAATTAACCCAAGAACTCTAACAATATTCACAAGTTCATTTTGGCTCTTTCAGAGTGTTCTGAGTTAAGTCCGCAAAGTTTGAAGTGTAAAGGTCACCTCCCCGTACATAATAAAGTAAGCCTCAGGATTCCATTTTGGTCACACAAGATGATTAGGACGATATCTGCATGAAGCCATTTAAACAATTAGGACACATAACTATAACCACACAGCAGATAAACCCTTCACTAAAGTCCAGCGTTAAATAGAGGAGGAAACTTTGGAACTAGAAGCATAAATATAACCGCAGCAGAAGACCTTGCAGAAAAAATCAAAGCCTTGAGAAAAGTACCTTGTGTTGAAGAAGGCCAGGTAATGTAGCTCGCAAGAGATCATCTCCCACAACTGACCTCAACTTTTTCAAAAAATCATCACGAGTCATCTTTTTTGCCTGGTGATTAACATAAAACAATGACAATTTGTATTAGAGATATCAATTAAGACCGAGAGGGACATCCAGCAAAGCTAGTTTACATTACATACCCTGAAGTGCTGATGGTACATATAGATAAGTTTCATATCCTCTGCAGGAACCTTGTTTATGATAGCAGCAAAAAGCGTAGAAAAAGGCAACCGGGGGGATGTTGAAGCTTCAGGCGAACCAGTTGGTATTCCCTGAGGTATCCCACAATTCAAAAACTGAATTGGACATTTTTCTTCGTCGACGAAAAATCTTAATAGAATATTTCAAACCAAAACTCCAAAAGCAAATCTTTGTCAACAAAAAACTTAACAATAGAATATTTCAAACCAAAAGCAAATTCAAGATCTAAAAGAACCTAAAGGAGTTGTGCATTTAGCATTAACATGCTAATAAACACACACACACAAACATTTGGACTGTTGACTGCTCTTTGATCTGACTGCATCCTAGAATATTTGGATAGAATAAATTGAAAATTCAAAACCTTGATGAATTAAAAATCTATAAGAAATACTTCTCAAAATTTAAAAAAAATCCAAATCCATTGTAAATTTTGATGCACTACGTAATATGATTTCAGACAGGACTTTCGCCAGAACATACCATGTGATGCATATCTATCACATCATTACCACCACCATTTCTTTTACCAATGAAATTATTCCAAAATTAAATTAACCTTTTGTCTCATCTAAATAATTTTTTTCTTTCCAAAATCCTAATTTATGCCTGAAAACTATTTTTTGCAGCAACTTTTCTTAGCACTGTAAGCAACATGCTTTCACCTGATCTGAGCTCAAAAGCTATTTTTTTAAACAAATTCTCTTAGCACTGTAAGCAACATGCTTTCACCCTTAATCAATATTCTATAACTAGCAGACAAGGAAAACCTTCATTGAATTCTCAATTCCTCTACATTCTGGCTTTAATTCATCTAAAGATAGGCAGTCCATTTTTCAGAACCAGACATAATTTCTTACACAAACAAAAGCATCAAATGCAAGCTATAACTGATTTTCTTCTTTTATAAAAGAGGCTATCTTAATATCACGAGATAATTAAAACCAAGTAAAAAAAAAATTGAATAAAGTAAAAATATAGTTA
>Ga0228711_1003822_pt1 | contig 23360 bp, 17 predicted proteins | sample MedpolnodulmetaG_2_FD_177996 | JGI IMG/M metagenome (GOLD analysis project Ga0228711, IMG submission 177996) | Root nodule microbial communities from Medicago polymorpha collected in Santa Monica, California, United States - brown nodules | ecosystem: Host-associated > Plants > Roots > Nodule...
GATGCTTTAAGCTTCAAATAAATTCCTTTGCTCTTGAACTTGTTCAATCAGAATCTCTAAGAATAGTACTTTGATTATGGATCCTGCACACTTGAACAAATTGTTTAGCATATCCAATTGATTATTTCGATACCTTGTTATTGTCAAAACTCAATAGGTGACTTGTGAAACACCCTTGTTCCAACAACAATCACACCTTCTTTTATTTTAAGATAAGAGCTCATCTTGAAAGAAGACAAAAGAACACTTCAGCATTACTTCAAAAGAAACATCAAAAATAACACACAAGAGACAAGTTGAAACATCATCCAGAACATCAGAGGCATGTAACAATATATGTGACTTATACGATGTAAATTAGATAAATTATATGCATTAAGTGAAATATGTGCTTTATATAAAATAAATGGAGTTGAATATATGATTATATTTTCTAATTGATGAGGTTGGTGAAATTCAATGATTATGATAAATGAAAAATGAAGTAAGAAAGTCTTGTTTTGATTGATGTTATTAAATTGTAAAAGTATGCACATAAGTCTATATAAATTGTCTCATTTTGTGAAGTATGTGATTCAGTGAATGAAGTGACTTATGTGAAGTTGTGTACTTGAATATGTTTGCTTGGTGATGCTTGTATACTTGAGATGATGTTGTTGATATGAGAGTGATGTGATGATTTATTAAAGAGGATATTCATATGATGTTGGTACTCTAGGAATTTTAAATATGTATATATGCATGAATTACTTGAAAATCTTAGAATGATATTTTTATGCTTATATCTTATTATGTGAATGATATCTAACCCCCCAGTGGTCGTTTGGTTGACCACCTCACTATTTTTAAAAATGGTGTAGACGACGTGCAAGTTTGAGTTTGAATTGCTTGTGAGTGCTCGAGGCTTAGCTTGGAGCTACCTTTTTATCTTTTGCTTGGAGTCTAGATTAGACTCTGATTAGCAGTGTCAGACTTTTACTATACATTTATGTTATTGTTGGGACTTGTTGTTTATTTCTGTTTGAGATTTGAGATATTGTTTGTGATGTATTATGAGACCTTACACATGGTTGTTGAGATTTGTTATATGTTGTTGAGATAGTTTTTATGTTGTTTTTCGCTGCGAGTTTTATGAAAACCGAATTATGCATGTTTTGAGAAAATGACGAAGTAATATCTTGAACTCTTTTGAATAAATTATTTATTTGCATTAAATATTGTTTGTGGGGTTCAAGAGTGTTATATATAATATTATTTAAATATTATTGACAAAAGAATGTTAAATCTCCTTATAATAAGAACATTTCCACTACAATTGAAAAAATATAAGTCAAATATTTATTTCATTGATGTATATTTTTCAAAATTTAAAACCAAATACAATGAAATAAACATTCAATTAAGTGCAATAAAAGCGTAAAGATATGCATATTTATTGTCCGTATTGACGTCAGTAATAATAATAATAAAAAAGAATAATGATGACGAAAGTCATTATTATAATTTATAAGATAATATAGTTTTTTCTTCCATGAACAAATTTAAGGTAGTTCATTAATGATAATATTAGCAATATAATGTGGAATTAAATCAAAAACATTGTGATAAGCATGAGATAAAGCTGCCCATGCAAGAGCATGAGTGCTACCATTTTCTTGATGCCTAGTAAACACAACTTTGTAATTGTTGTGATGTGACAGGAGAGTTTTGCAATCTTGCAAGATCACATCATACTCAGAAAGGTTCAACTTGTTTTTATTGATATCATCAACGACCAGTTTGCAATCCATTTCCAATATGACGTTGTAGCGTTCCAATGTACCAATCCATTCAAGAGTCCTTTTCAGTCCCAAACATTCTGCCTTATTTACAAACATCTGATATTGCTAACAGAAAATGTCTCATTGCATTCCGAAGGCACAAACCCATACCTACTTGTTAACCATCCACAAAGATAGCCGCTTATATGTTGCATTTGACATATCCTAATGGTGGTGGTTGCCATATGATATTTTGATAAGCATGGCTAATAGAATTTGTACTCGTATTAATTCGATGTGCTTGCTACCAAACGCGAAGCATTCCAAAAGCACGCTACAACACATTATCAATTGATTCATGTTTGTCCTCCCATAGTATCATATTATACTTCTTCCATAAGCTCCAAGAGGTCATGTCAAATGTAACTAGTTGCTTCTTACTCATATGTTGCCATATTCTCGTAAATACATCACTGAACCCCACTGCATTATCCATCAACATTTACAAAAGATGCCAAAGCTTTAGTATTTGCCAATAACGATTACTATTCGTGCAACCTAAAAATAAGTGCCAATTATACTCAATGTAGGAATGATAAACTACAAAGTTTGAATTGCATTAAACGCCTTTACTAGTTAGCCTATCTGTTGGGAAAACACTCCCTCCTAAGGTGCCTTATGAAAAGCTTAACCTACGGAGGGATGGGGAGCGACCAAAGCTTGTTCCAATCTTCTGCAACCTTCCATTCATATCTGTTTATTATGATGTCAACACAAACATTGGTAAACACTTTTTACTGAGTAAAGACCTTTTTTTTTTTTTTTTTATCAAATCTCCAAATAATTGTATCATTTCTTACAAGATTAACAAGGGGAGCTACAATATTTCTTTTGCATCTCTATCACTAAATATATTTCAAATATATTTTTTAATCTAAATCTAAATTTCATAAAAAATTATTTATAGTTTACACGCATTAACGCAATAAAAAGAGCATATAGATGGGCACAAAGTGACCGTCAACCGCTAGTATTTAATAATTTATTTGATATACATCCCTTCAAAATATTTATTTGGTATCCGTATCATAAAATAGTTATACAAATATCATTAGTCTTTATTTAGTTACCCTTCTCTTCCTGTCTTTGTCTCTAAATTACATCAAAGTTATAAATAATGTATTTTTATACGTTGTCGGATACATTGTCAAATTTTATGTTCAAATATCATTACTCAATAAAAATAACCACGATTAAAATCCATTGAACTTACAATTCCTCTCAAAAACAAAACTTACAATTAAGTGTTACTCTGACTCATTAATCAATAATGTTACAAGAGAAAATAAATTTAGTAAAAACAAAACTTTATGAAGGATATTTTTCCTTAACATAGTTGCATTTTCCCTAATCTAATGCCAGAGATGCATCAACCAGAAACAGAGTCACAAACAAAGGACACGTGTATGGTGAAATTGTCTCGTAAATGTGAGTGGAGAAATTATAAATAAACAAACAAATCACATACACCCTCCGATCACTATCACATACACCCTCCGATCACTATTATTAACTTTTTTAAAATAAATACATAGAAACCTTATCATGGGAGCATGACCCAAATCTATATACCAGAATAGTTATTACTAAATTAAAACAAGACCACTTGTGATCCTAAAAGTGAAACAAGAAAAAAAAACATAAGAAACTAAGTAAGTAAGATATCCATAAAGTTAAGTAATCAGAAACGCAACATGTAAACAATTTAATCATCAAGATCGAGTTGTTATATGAAATTAGAACGCACTTACTTAGAAACCATGATTAACGATTCACTTTGATTTGAGACAAGAGTCTTCCTTTGCCTTTCACATGCTCAGGACTTAGGGTTCTCAATGGGACAAACCACTAATGAGCAGAATAGTCAGAGTGATGGAAAAAGGGACTTAGCCTTTCTATTTATAACTGTGCAACCCTAGGTACCACCCATCATGGCCCTAGCGTTTGGGCCTACACTTTGTTTCTACATAAATCAGATTAAGTGCCCAAAAGTCCATTATCTATTGATCACTTTTATTAGGGCCTAAGCATTATCAAATGGATCACAACATCAATCTGTTTGTATTAAAACCAAAATCAGCAATTGATTGAAGCCCACAAAATATTAGAAGAAATTCTAACATTCTCCCACTTGGGAAAAATCAATTGTGTATTTTTAATTAAAAATAAAAAAATAAAAAATATATTTTTGAAAACGACTATTGGACTGATAAACAAACTTCCTAGTGTGGTCACTAAATGATCCCATGATGCAACACTTAATTAAGACTCATCCAACAAAAAACTGAATGATATCAAATCATGACAGTAGTTATATCTTTAATTGATACAACACATTCCATGGTTACAAATACCACCAATTTCGTCGACTAGTCATATGTGAAAAGGGCAGCAAGAAATGATATGTGAATGTGATCATCAACCATACTATCATTTTCATTGTCGGTGTATTTCTCTTAAATTCCTAAAGCTAGGGAAATTATGTGGTTCACGGAAAACCACATTGCCTCAGCTCCAAAATAGTTTTGATCACCGGCATAGTGATTCCATTAACACCAAGCTTTAAATTTCATGTTATATAATGTCTCAACTCCAAAATAGTGTTGATCACCGACATAGTGATATTATAAACACTGAGCTCTAATTTTCACACATAATACATCAGCTCGATAATAATGTTGACAGACGACATGGAGATCATGTCAACATTGAGCTCAAATTTTTTCACATGTAAAGCCTCAACTCCGAAATAGTGTCGCTCACCGGCATAGTGATCCCTTCAACACTGAGTTTTAATTTTTCACATTTGATATTTGATATATACAAGAAATCATCTATCATCAATAATTAAATTGAATGAAAATTCAAATCAATATATCAAAGAAAATAAATGAAAGAAAAATCCATTATCACAAAATTGATAATATAAAATTCAAACTCACAGTATTCATGTTATTCAAAGTGACTCTTGAAAACAATGAATTTAAGTCATTTGCTTAAAAGAACAATTAACGTCAAAGTTAGGGAGCCAATGGATGTGATAAATAATTTATTACCATAAATTATAGGAGTTGGGAGTCACTAATTTCAATTTCGACAATTTCTAAGGGTTCAGAAATGATAGCTGTAACCTTTATTGTGGTTTTAATAAATTTGTTTCTAATGTAATACACACAAGTACCTGGATCATCACACTTTAAGAAATGTAGAATATTCACTTTGATTAATTTTTCAATCCTTTCCCTAATAAATATGATCCAACTGCTTATGCCATAAAGCAAAGGATGTCTTCCTCAACATTAGACCTTATAGCAACAAAAGTTTTTACAACGAAAGACGATGCAAGGTTATGTGAAGTCGAAGACAACTTATATAAACCATCAACAAAAGATCCAGGGAATCATGAACCATCTACTAGAGGCCATTTATATAGATGAACAAAGGATGATGCAAGGTTATGTGAGTTTATTCTCAAACTTAGTTTTCTACCTCCAAGAGTAAACCTAAAACAAAGTTGTTCCAACAAAGAAACACAAACAAGATTCATCCTAAAGGTACTTTATGGTGACATCTCCCACTGAATTCACAATTACTCGTAGATCATATTAATATGAAATTAAGTTGATATCTCCCGTTGACTTCATAGTTACTCCTAGATCATATTAATCTGAAATTAAGTTGACATCTCCCACTGACTTAACAGTTACTCTTAGATTACAACATTTTCATATTTTCACCTCCAATAACTTTTTCATTAGACACATGGAGACCAATATGGTCAGGTACTTTAACTTGCGAGTCATCTCCCACTTACGAAAAGGTTATTTTAGTTCAAACATGTTCTCCTAGAAATAACTCCAAATCTTACTTCCATTTCTTGTAGTTTGACCTGTTTAGGATATCAATGGAAGTAGAACAATTATTCATTGAGAAATTCATTGATGGGAAAAAATTAATGAATTAAAATATGTCATAAGACAAGATTTAGCTCATAATAAACAAGCTATTATAACAAGGTCAATATAATTGTACAATCACATTTGAGCAGAATGCACAAACTAAGGTCAAAACCTAAGCCAAAACCTCAAATGAGTTACTCAATGAGGATACATTGAACTTGGAAAATTGTGACCTTTAGACAAACAAATTCTTCTGTTCAACATATTCTCCAATAACTCTATCTCATGTAAGTCAGTTAATAAGCATGAATAATCAAAGCATAACAAAATAGTTATTCATGGAGAAATTCACTTTGTGTAACAAAACATGAATGCATTAAAATATATCATAAGACAAGATATAGCTCAAAATAAACAAGCTATCACAATGAGGCTAATACAATAGTACAATCACTTTTGGGCAGAATGTACAAACTAAGGTTAAAACCCTCGTCAAAACTCAGATAAGTTAATCCATGAGCATGTATTGTATTCGAGAAATTGTCAACTTTGCTCAGGCAAATTCCTCAGTTCTAAACATTCTCCAATAACTTTATCTCAAATCAATTTTTAATTGTAAAATGCAATAACCAACTTTGGGCAGGAAACTGCATCTTACGATTAAAAACATTCCTCAAGCTACAAAAAGAAATTTCATCAATCAATCAATAAGGGCGGCCCCACTTTGATGGTAACGGCCTATATCAATGCATGAAATTCTTTTGCATAGGAATCAACATCTCTTGTCAAGATACAACACTATCAATAAAAGAAATGCATTATTTAAATGCATCCATACTGGTCACTTAGCATTTTAATTTGCATTCGCAACATGTTTTCTTTTATACAATGCGGTAGAATAGTATATTAAAAGCACATAAAAGAAATATATTATATAACTATGTGCTATCTTTTAGAGGAGTAACTATTACCGCTAAACTCATAATTAACATGTATTAATTATTTATTTACGCAACGAAAAAATACGAGATTTCAATTTCAATACTATTGAGGATAAAAGACAAAATAGTAACAAAAAATATTTAAGAAAAGACTATAATATCCTCAATGTAAGTCTCCATGATAAGACTATTCATCAACAAGTGATATTTGTTTCTCATTTATAGATAATTGACATGTAAGATTCTCCCACTTGATAGAGAATGATAGTTGGATTATCAATCTAATACTTTTAAAAATATTCAAACAAATATTCAACTATATTCTCTATCACACAATGGTCATGTCAGTTAATATTACACCAATAGAATATGCCCATCCTTATAATAAGGGAAATTGTAAGCAAATTCAATAATATGAATTTAAATTAATTAAATCATGGCTAACCTCAAAAAGTGTAATCAATTCTCCTTGTATGTAGAGTCATTAAGCTTCGATGACTGAAAGAAAGTTCCACACAATTTGGCATATTATCATATCAATTGGTTCATAATTCACCAACAAACCACTATAGCAAAAGAAAGACTCTAATAATATATTAATACAATAAAAGGATAATAGTTTTCAATTGCCTTCAAAATAGCTCAAACGATTATATTTTATGATAATTCATAAGTGAGCATATAAATAACAACAAGGCAACAAAGAATTTATACAATTATTATAAACAATATTTGGTGCTATGATTGAAAAAATTGAGTCTAATGTAATTTCGCAATTACAACACTTTAATAGATTAATTCACTTCTATAACAGAAATTTTAACATATAATATTTTAGACTCACATCTTGGAGAATATATGATTTCAAATTCTATATGATTCTCATGTTTAATTGACACCAAATATTTACACATTTCACAATATAAAATTTATTCTTATAAAAAAAATATGAAATCAATGTTTGGAAATTATTCCCAATCAAATTACTTAATTTTCAAAACAAATCAATCCACCAAAATCAAATCAAATCCTTTTAAATATGAAAACTTTGATCCATAAAATATTAGTCATGGTGTTTCCTTCCGGATTTGAGATAAAATAAAATTAAACTTGATGGAATATTCATATTGTAATCATGTAACGAATCACAACCATGAGCTGAAATTTGACACAAACAACATCAAAAGGAGTGGCACAAAAAATACATGATTTCATTTTTAACATGGCTTCTCAAAATTGTCCATGAATTCACACATGCAATTGCAATTCAATCATGATAAACATAGTCTTAAAACAAATTCAACCTATGAAAAAACCAAACCTCAAATCCACTTCAATTTAATATAGTACAAATGATAGTTATATATAAAAGAAACTATCCATAAACTTAACAGAAGGAGTCACACAAAATTGGATCAATTTACTAATTTCACACGTATTAATACATGTATAACATATACAAAAAATCATACTCGAACAAACAATTGTTAAACTCAAAACCATCTTTCAAACAAATTGAGGAAATTTAACAAAAAATTCAACGAAGAAAACAATAAAAACTCTTGTTCGAGGAATTTTATTTTGATTGAAATTTGTTTGCCAGATAATCAAAGATCGAACCCATACAACAATAGAAAATATTTAATTTCCTTATCAGCCATATGATTTTGAAAATTGAAATAATTTCAATGATTCAAATTGAATATTAACAAACAATTTTTTTAATTCAAATCTTTAAGCGGTGGTTTTTCCCCTCTCTTACGGTGGCGCATCCCTTCATTGATCTCAATAATTTCTAGCCTTGTTTCCTTTTCATTGAGTACGCGCAATTGCGTTGATGCCTTCAGGTGTTACAAAGATTGAATCATGTGTTATTCATCATTAGAAACGGTTCTGGTTGCACTTACCTTGGCGGTATGTCATTTACATGCCCATGGTTGTGCGTTACTGCCTCTTCTACTCTCTCCCCGGTTGTTACTACTCATCATAAGTCGTTCGCGGCGGCGCTAGGAGGAAATGTTTCTCCTACTGATGATGTCCCATTACCGGTTCCATGCATTAAGGGCGATTCTCTTAGTATTCGTATTGGCCAGGAAGAATACGTGAAAGTGTTTTTTTTTTGGGACTTCATATTTAACTAGGGTTCCTCCTTAGGGGGGATTCCGGCGGTGGTTTTTCCCCTCTCTTGCGGCGGCGCATCCCTCCATTGATCTCAGTAATTGCTAGCCCTGTTTCTTTCCATTGAGTACACGCAATCGCGTTGATGCCTTCAGGTGTTACAAAGATTGAATCACGTGTTATTCATCATTAAAAATGGTTATGGTTGCACTTACCTTGGCGGCATGACATTTACATGCCCATGGCCGTGCGTTGCTGCCTCTTGTACTCCCTCCCTGGTTGTTACTGCTCCTCCTAAGTCGTTCGCGTCGACGTTAGGAGGAAATGTTTCTCCTAATGCTGATGTCCCATTACCGGTTCCATGCATTAAGGGCGATTCTCGTAGTATTTATATTGGCCAGGAAGATTACGTGAAAGGTTTGACAGAGTGTCAGAATGCACTTCGTGGACGGCTGACATTAGTTAAGGGCGACAAACCTTATACAGCACGGGATTTGGTTACTAAGATTGGCAAAATTTGGAAGACTGCTTGCAAGTGGAAGATGGTACCGCTAGGCAGAGGTTATAACGATTTTCACTTCGATTCACCTGATGATTTACGTGGCATTTGGACGGCCGGTACCGTGAATTTGAATCCATGCCTCTTACGATTATCCAAATGGATGAAGGATTTCAACCATTATTCAGAAAGATAGACTCACACCTCTATCTGGATTCGTTTGATTGAGTTACCGCAAGAGTATTGGCATGAGAGGACATTAAATAAAATTGCAAATGCCATAGGTACCCCTGTTGATTTGGATGATCCCACTCGTAGTAGAGCCTTTGGACATTATGCTAGAATTTTGGTGGACATTGATTTATCGAAGCGGGCATTTGATGAAATTCTAGTGGAGCGGGAAGGTTATGCATTTAAGGTGGAAGTGCAATATGAATGACGACCTTTATTCTCTCACCATTGTTATGTGATTGGGCATAATGTTACAACTTGTTAATGGCTGCACCCTGAGGCTCCTAAGACCCTGGACCGTGGTAAAAAAGTTATGGTAAATGTTGATTCACGCAAGCAGAAAAAGACCACTAACGCAGGTGCTTATACTTCAAGGTATGTTCATGTTACTACTGCATCAGCTACCGTTTTGAACAAGGACCAAACTGCACTTGTTGTTATTGCAGTGACCACAACTGTTGAGCAATCCAATCCTATTATTCCTACTATTACTATGCCAATTTCTCGGGACACCGCAATCGAAAATGTTGTGAATCAGGACCGTACTTTGGCTAAAACTACTCTCACCGCCTTTGTTGATCAACCCATTTCTCATGTGTCAGTACCTAAGAACACCGCAGCTATTGATGTGGTGCAGAATGACCATTCTCCGGCTGGTTCAACTTTCAGATTAGCTCCGCAGAATGTTACAGATGTAATTCCACAAGGAAGATTGCCTAGCCCCTTCAATCATGTGTTGGAGTTGATTTCAGAGGTAACATACGATGCCATGCTTTCTAATAATGTGGGCCAAACACAATCGGGACATGCGCGTTCTAGACATTCCTACCGCTGCTGATCCGCATACTTTTATTGTTGAGCACGATGACGTGCATGATGTTACAAATAATTTGGAGCAAACGCAATTGGAAACTCAGAACGTGAGAGTTCTTTACACTCCTACTACAGTTGTTCAACACCATTTTACTGTTGTGCATGATGACGTGCATGATGTCTCTAATATTCAGGCCCCCACTGAAAATTCTAGCAGCCCGTCGTTGGTACAGATGTTTGTCAAGACACATAACACACAAGCGCAACAGCAGGCTGTGACTGATGTTAACATGCCCACGGTTCAATAAGTACATCAAGGTGAGCATGTGGTTACCGAAGCACATCAGCATGAATTTCGTCCCAGCAAAAATATTCAACATGATTTAGAATTGTGGGATCGTATTCAACAATATGATAAACGAGCAGCTGAGGAAGATATCACGCCAGTTTTAACAAGGAAACAAAAACATAAAATAAAACAAGTCTTGGAGAAACAACCTCCTAGAACCTGTGCTAGGGGTGATCCTCCTCCGTCCGCCCAATGAATTTTCTCTATTGGAATGTGAGAGTTATCGATAATTCTGATACTAGGATTGCTTTTGAAAATCTTTTTATGTCGCATAAACCTATTTTAATTTTAATTGCGGAGCCGATGGTTAATTTGGCTCAAATTCCACCTTGGGTTTGGTCGAGTATAGGAGTATCTAAATATTGCATTAATGCTAGAGCTTCCTTGATGCCAAATCTTTGGGCACTTTAAGGGAATGACTTACTTGCATCTATGATTTTTGTGCTTGGTCAATGCATTGCCTTGGAGATTTCTTGCCATCAGTCAACTGTTTATATAGCCGCCATATATGCTAGCACTTAGTGCGGATAAATTAGCAACATGGGTCTTTCAGTCCAGGGTTCAGTTTGGCTTGCTACTCTCCCCGTTGAGTAGATTGTAGATTTCTTTCGGGACATATGTGGTTTACCTAATTATGGATATCCATAATTTGTTTTTGGTTTTTTTTTGTTTTGTTTGTTGTTTGCTTCTTTATGTTTTTCTTCTGTGGGTTTTGGCCTAGTCCCCCTCTTTTGTAATTATTTTGTCCCTTTTTTAATAAAATTTTTAGAGCGCGGCGGCATAGGATGGAGGTATCTCGGGATGCCAACCTAGTTTGAATGTCGATGATGCCTCTTGATGTCTGTCCTCTCTCCTTGCTTATCAAAATAAATAAATAAGAACAAATCTTGAAAACAAAATTGAACATTTTTAACAAATATGCAAATCATATATATATATATATATATATATATATATATATATATATATACCAAGGTGAAAAGAATATCAAACTCCAAGATATGCCAACGATATTAAAAAGAAAATGAGTCAAGGAAAAAAGATTTAATTTAAAATCTTTCAACTTTAGAAACAACTCACTCACAATTAATCGATATCCCATACTTTTCAAATTTCAAATCAAATGAAACCACTACTTCAAAATTACAGGTAGTGTAGAGATAAAAACAAGCCAAACTAAAAAAATAAGAGCAAATTCTTAAAAACAAAATTGAACTTTAATGCCCCTAAAAAAAAAAATTGAACTTTAATGATCTAAAAGAGTCAAAAGGTAATAAAAGGTGTATCAAATGCATGTAGTCAAATTGGTGCCAAGAAATTAGCAGGCTCTCCATATACTATGTATAAACACAACACACGTAACGCCACCATATGATAGAAACAAAATCATGCCAATTTAAATGGATGCACAATTTTGATTTTAATATAATTGAGAAAGCCGGAGGCTCTTGTGATAAAAATTTATGTATAAGAGCATCTTCAATGAGGTATTTTACTTAACAAGGATCACTTTTCGTTAAAGACTCCATTGAAGGAAGAAAAAATGAATTCTTATTAAGCAACGGGTAATTATACAAAGACTTCAAATTATTGCTGGATTTACACACAATGATAAGTCATTATAGACTTCAAAACAACCTGGTAAAATTTATATCTAAATCCTTATTTGACAACTTGGTAAAAAAAATAAAATAAATAAATATCAACCAAAACCAATTTTATTTGTCATGATAAAACCAATTTTCAATGGACCAAAACCTTTCGTTGTTCATTTTTTTTTTGACAGAAAGAAGCTTATAGCTTTTCATTATTAATCAAAGTAGAAATACAATGTGGGGTGTTAAGATGAACATGGAGACTAGCATTGTATAGTGCTTCCTTAGCTAAACTATGAGCAGCACCATTGGCTTGTCACCTAATGAAACTCACATTAGAGTTTACTAAATCGGTACCTAACAGATGTCTACAATCATTAATTATCGCCATGAAATCAGAGACACCGTCCTTTTCATATATGCTATCTGCCACTATTTTGGTGTCTGTTTCGAAGTCCATGTGCACCATATTCAGCTCTTTTACCCATTGCATTGCCGCTAGCAGACCCATGGCCTCCCCCATGTCAACATCAAGTAAAGGGGTAGCCCAAGCAGTTCGTGCTATCACAAAATTTCCTTCTGCATCGCGAATACAAGCTCCGAATCCAACTCTATTAAGGGAAGTGGAAAAGGATGCGTCAACATTACACTTGAACCTCCCGGGACTCGGTTTATTCCAATTTTCAATCACAACACGCGAACTGCGGTTGTTGCTTTGGTTCCTCACTTCTTGTGCATTCTTCCAGCTACTTAAAAAGCTTGTTGAACGGTCACTGATTTGTTGAGCTGTTTCTGTAATATTATTCCAAATCATGTTATTTCTATGCTTCCATAAAATCCATAGAGTGACCGCAAATTGCTGTTGTTGAGAAATATTGAGTTGCTGAATCAAAGCAAAAATCATATCTGAGCATGAATATGTAGGTAACCTCACGTGTTGTATTGAATTCCAAAGGCCAGCCCGTTCCCAACATACCACACTCTTGCTGCATTTGAAGAACAGGTGCTTAGTATCCTCGTCGTAGGCATCACAGATTGCAAAGTTTGTAGGACAGTCTACTCCTTTTGTTTGTAAACGCACACGGGTTGGAAGACAATTGCAGCATAATCGCCAGATGAAGTTCTTAACCTTTGGAGGAAGTTTAAGCTTCCAAATAGAACCCCAATCACCAGGTACTCTATGTTGTATCATGCCAACGTCGTTATTAGTGATGTCCCTGTAGGCACTACGCACTGAATAACACCCATTCCTCTCAAATCGCCAGGTAGCTTTGTCCACTCGAACATAAGGAAAAAGTGGTGTATTTAAAATCTGGTTTGTTGTTCCTGTGTCGAAAACATACCGAATAAAATTCTCATTCCATTCTTTCTTATTGGGCTGAAACAGATGAGTAGCCATAAGCGCATCCCACATGACTTGCACTTCCGTGACAGGCTGAAGGCGAACAGTGTCTTGTAACCAAGGTTGATTCCATACTGAGATATTTTCCCCCGTCCCTATGCTCCATCTTAACCCTCGATTAATCACTTCTCTAGCATTCCATAGACTTCTCCAGACATAGCTTGGATTATGTCCTATAGAAGCGCTAAAGTAATCACTATGTGGATAATATCTAGCTTTGAGTAACTTAGTGATAAGTGAATCAGGGTGAGTAACCAGTTTCCATGCCTGCTTTCCAATCATAGCCAAGTTGAAGGCTCGAAGACTCTTGAACCCCATTCCTCCATATACTTTAGGAACAGAGAGGCACTCCCATGACATCCAGTGTATACCTTTTGAGTTGTTCGAATTATGGCCCCACCAGAAAGTATTTAACATTTTTTCAATTTCACTGATAAAAGTGTCTGGCAAAAGGAAAACACTCATGACATACGAAGGTATAGATTGGAGGAATGATTTGATAAGAATCTCCCGTCCTGCTTGCGAAAGACATTTGCTACTCCAAGAATTAATCCTATTCCAAATTCGATCCTTCACAAATTTAAAGGTCGATTTTTTGCTTCTTCCAACCATGGATGGGAGACCTAGATACTTGCATGTACCAAAAACTTGTCTAACCCCGAGCACTTGCGCTATTCTCTCTTTGCAATCTGTGGGTGTGTTCCTGCTATAATACATCTCAGACTTTTGCAAATTAATCGCTTGCCCCGACGTAGCTTCATAGGTGGTTAAAATGTTCCTCATTGCCTCGGCTTCCTGCTCACAAGCTTTAAAGAATAAGAAACAGTCATCCGCAAATAAAAGATGTGATATTGTGGGAGCTCCTGTGCAGATACGGTACCGTTGAGAACACCTCTTCTTTCCACATCAGAGATAAGTGCAGATAAACCTTCAGCACATATAATGAAGAGATAGGGCAACAACGGGTCACCTTGTCGAATTCCTCGACCCGGAATAAAAGGTCCAACTTGAGCACCGTTAACCAACATTGTGTAGTCCACTGTCTCCACACATAACATAATCCATTGGACCCATCTCAATGAAAAACCCATCTGGAGCATAATATCACGAAGGTACTCCCAATCTAGTCTGTCATAAGCCTTGCTTATATCTAGTTTGAGAGCTATATCGCTTTGTTGTCCTTTTGCTTTTGCTTTCATATAGTGAATTACTTCAATGGCCACAATCGCATTATCAAGGATGGAGCGGCCTAGCACAAAAGCAGATTAAGAAGCCGAAATACACTTGTCTAGCACGCCTTTGAGCCTATTAGCCAGAACCTTTGCCACTATTTTATAAACCACATTACATAGAGAAATGGGGCGCCAGTCTTTCATGGATTTTTGAGACTCTCCTTTTGGAATTAGAGCAATATTTGTTGAGTTCAGATGAGGGGGGACAAACCTTTAGCAAGCCATTCACATCCTGCTGTATAGACTTCTTTACCACACATGTCCCAAAAATGATGATAGAAACCAGGATTAAAACCATCTGGTCCCGGACATTTATCCGCTTGCATAGAAAACGCAGCAGCTCGAAAGTCATCAATTGTAAAATCTGATGTCAGTGACATGTTGTCTTCGTGAGAAATTAAGGTGCGGACCTTTGAAACAACGGTGTCACGAATGCTGGGTAATTTGGTGAACAATTGCGAGAAATAGTCATGAGCAATGACCTGAAGTTCTTCCTGTTTACGGAAAATCATACCATTGTTGTCTTCGAGATGCTCAATTCGATTAACCTTGCGTCTAGAAGTTGCTGCAGCATGGAAAAACTTGGTGTTTAAATCTCCGTCTTGGTACCAGAAAGTTTTTGCCCTTTGCTTCCAAAACAAATCATCTTGCACAAGCAACCTGTCTAATTTTCACATGAGAGAATTATAATAATTAACATTGGAAGCTGACACATGTGTTCTAATTCTTTCAAGCTTCTTTTGGACCTGGTTGATTTCACCTCGTACCTTATTACTACTGCGGCTCCAATGGGCAATGTCATTTGCAAAGTTGCTTAACTTTTGTGTGATGATGCCATTTGTGTAGTTCTGCCATTGTTGCTTGACCATTTGACTGAATTCCGGTTCAATAAGCCAAGAATTTTCGAATTTGAAACGGTGCGGGCTTCTTTGGAAATTCATGATCGGTTTGAGGGTGATCCAAAGCGGGTAATGATCAGACGAAGTCGTTGTGAGGCATTCTAATCTTGCATCCGGAAATAAATGACACCAATCAGAGGTTCCGAGTGCTCTGTCTAATTTTTCTTCAACAACTCTAAGAGTCCCAAGGCTCTTAAACCAAGTAAAAGCATATCCACACATGTGTAAATCAATCAGCCCTGCATCTGAAACAGCCTGACGAAAGCCACGGATTAACCACGGTGCCCTTTCTGACCTTCCTTTCTTTTCTTCAGATGATAGAATGTCATTAAAATCACCAATGACACACCACGGTAAACGAGAGGTGCGTGCCAGGCTTCTTAAGAAATTCCACGATTCTTTCCTTCTTCCAATTTCCGGCATTCCATAAAACCCAGTTAGACGCCAATTTCCATGTAAGTTATCTTCCACTTCGACATCAATATGGTTTTGTGAATAATTAATAATTTTACAGTTAAGTGATTTTTTCCACAAAAAGGCCAAACCTCCTCCTCTACCAATTTGATCAACCATAAAACAAGAATCAAAAGACAAAATATACTTTAATTCTTCAATTTTATTTAGTGCTGCCATTGTTTCGGACAAAAAAATTCCTTCCGGTTTATAGGTCTGGACAAGGTACTTAAGGTTAGGAACTGTACTCGGGCTATCGAGACCCCGACAGTTCCATGCTAAGAAACTCATTTTTCTTGGCGGGCCTGGTGTCCAGGACCCGCCATTACATTATCATTTGCTGCCGGAGCAGACTCATTCATTACAACATCAACAGACTCTATGACATTGTTACTATCTGTCCTAATTATCTCAGCAGCCTCTGCACCATTCTGTCTCTCTTCAACACTTGTTTCACTAGCATCCGACCTTAGTCGCTTCAGTTGTTTCGGACCATCCGGCTTCTGAATAGAAATTACCCCATTGCTATTCACATGTGGATCAACAGCATAAGGCATCCCCATGTGCAAAATTTGAGCCAAGGATGCAGCCAATTGGGAAGCAGGTGGTTGTCCATTCAAATTAGCACTCGTATAAGTTGTTGTTTCGATCATGACCGGGTTTTTGAGTCTTGCTTCTTGCACCAATCGCGCTATACGCTCCTCATCACCTTCCAGCAGTGGTACTTCCTGTGTAACAGAACTTGTCAATTGCAAATTACCAATCATTACTTGTCTTGCACCTACAGGTTGAGCAACATCTGGTATATGGCCAATGCTCTCAACGTTCACCCTTATCCATTCATCAGAATCATACAGTGCACCAATATGTTTATAAAAAACCAATTCTTTAGTGTCAGTATGCCTTCCAATTTTCACTCTCCCATACACACGATGAAAATTATGGCCCTCATCAGCACGAGTTCCATTCCTCCCACCTTGTATGCCCCTTCTTCGGCCATCATGCAACCATGGATTGTCATTGTCTTCCCTCTCTAAGCCATTGTAATCAGCTCTGAGATATGGTCCCCATTGTTGATTTCCTTCTACAAAACCTCTCTTAAAACGCTTCTCGCAGGAAACTTCTGTATGACCAATCAAGCCACAAACATAGCAGAAGTTCCCTGGTTTTTCATATTGAAAATTGACTCTTATACCAGTACCATCCTCCAGAACAAAATCAAAACATTTTTTCAAAGGTTCTCTAACTGGCAAGGAAACCCTTAGCCGCATATACCTCCTCCAGTTACCGTAATTGTTTTGGTGATCATATTTCACCAGATTGCCTACATGATTACCCAATAAAATCCCCATGGATTCAGTCATAAAGCCAAAGGGGAGATTATGGACTTGCACCCATAATTCAATTGTGTCTAAGGGCATGGTGTAAGGGTCTTTCCCAACAGCAATTTTGCTCCAGACTAGTGGAAAATTGTCAAAAAGCCAGTGTCCTTGTTGAACAATTTGTTCCATGTCCCCATAATTGAAGAATTGGAACATGAAGCGATTAGGGTCCATTAAAGAGATATCCACCTTGTGTTTTGGTTTCCATAGTGTTGCCATTCGGGTTTTGAAAACAGTGAAGCGGATCGGTTTGTTTGTTAAGAGTCTGCCTACAAGACAGTAGTCAAGTGTCTCAGGGTTGAAGGGTGTTTGGTGGCTGTTTTCAGTGGGCATATTGTTTGGGACAGAGGTTGACATGATGAATGGTAAAACAAGGAGAAAGCAAAGCTTTTGATATGTAAGGCAATAGAGGGTATAAAGCATTTGAGTGTGAGAATGATACTGCTCACGTCCTCTATTTATATAGTTAGGTTCCTGAAATAATTCCTGAGAATTCTCACTCCAATTAAAACTCCACGCCACAAAAAGAAATTTCTTGAAGAGAAAAAAAGCCAGTAAAGGAACAACAATGCCAGCATTAATTCTATTTCCAAGTTTGTACTGTGTGATAAAGAGCAACCCATCGGTTTTCCCATAAAACAGGAGCAAAACATAAAACTGTGTAAAGTTGACAGTGGTATTTTCTGAAGAAGCAACAAAATCCTGCTCATAAACTGTCCAGAACTTTTTTCTCCATTTCTCAGTCATAGTGTGATTAACCTTTCGTTGTTCATGGTGGTGCAAAATCCACTTGTTTCCATATAAAATATAAATCTTAAGTGGCTAATAGATATATGCCAAAGTCGTCGCCTTTGAGCGACGTTTGTTGTCTTTCTTGTTTTGTTCAGGTATTTGTTCGGTTCAGATTGTCAGATCAACTTAGATCCAGTGCAGATCCAATCAATGACTTTGGCGTCATCAACGTTGCAGATCCGGAGACATGGATATTCCGGAGACTTGAATATAGTCATAAGTGTAGGCTTTTGTACTTTGCCGTTTTATGCTATTAACATGTTTGTTCGCAGATTCATCCTTTTTGTTTTTAGCGAATTTGCATTGTATCGATATATTCTATCAATTTGAATGAATGAATATCATTTATTTTTGTAAAAAAAAAATATATGCCAAAATTCATTATAATATATATTGATGATTAGAGAGATTACGGTGCAAAAACTTACAAGGCAAATCGTTCATATTTGCGATAGGTAAACATCAATTGAATTCAAATTCACGTTGGAACGTCATCAAAATCGGAGGCAGTACAAAACAAAAACATAAAGCGTGGTTCTCACGTTGCAAAATCTCATTAGCTAAACGGTGAAATTCAATATATAATTGAAAGTTCCGAAATCCAACTAGGGTTCTAAATCATATATTATTAGGCTGTTATACCAGTGTAAACAATTTTCCTTCCCATGCTTAGTACTTAGGTTTTCAATGGGCAAACCACTATTCAGAGTGATGGTAAAGGGGACCTAACTTTTCTATTTATAACCGTGCGGTACCACCCATCATGGCCCTAGCGTATTGATCACTTTTACTAAGGCCTAAGCATCATAAAATGGATCACAACATCAGTCCGTTTTTTTATTAAAACCAAAATCAACAATTGATTGCAGTCCACAAAATATTAGAAGAAATTCTAACACAATAAGCCTTCCAACAAAATCCCAGGGGTTGTTGTGTTGTAGTCATCTGGAGAAACAGCAAACTTGAGTGGGTTGCACACAACTTTTAAAGATTCCCAGTCGGACGGAGCCCACCTGTTCTTGTACTTAAACAAAGCCGACACAATCAGCCCAAACTCCACCATTCCATTTTTGCGGCTCAGAGCAATGCTAGTGGCCACACCTCCGAAATCATCAGACATGTTAACCAACAGTGTCATCTTCATCGTGCTCGTGTTGTGGCTATGTGTGGTGAAAGATGGCAGAGATATTTTGCTTAGTACTAGACTTTCACCTCGGTAAAAGACAGCAGCAGAGACCGCGTCGTAATAGACACGAGAATAGCTGGCGGGGTTATAGGCAGAGATCGAAATATTGAATTCCGCTGTGAATTTGGGGACGTTAACTTTTAGTGAGTTGAGTGAACCCACAGAGTCGACTATTAATAATGGTCGGTACAAAAAGCCGGTATTGCCAACGTCGTCATTTTGAAACAATAGAGTGATGAGTAAGCCAACGACAATGAAGAACACAATTAAGCAGAAGCAGCTGCAGATGGAACCTAGAGCAGACATGGGGTGGGGTGTCTTTGTGAGAAGAAGTCGAAGACATTGCTAGGGTGGGTTTGTGAGTGGAAATTGTTGTATTTTTATGTAATACTGTATGAGAAGACATTGCTAGGGTGGGTTTGTGATGTTAATGATGTTATTATCATTAATCATTTTTTACACGATTCTTTTGTTGCAACTTACCCGGTCAAATACACGATGCATTTTACTAGGTCTCCTAATTAATTGGATATACGGTTTTGGAACATGTGGCTGTTTTGCTGCTGGAACTTTGTAAGACTACTTGGATGACTTGGCTGTTGGTGCACTTGTAGATACTAGTAACAAAAAGTTTAACACAATGTTCCTTTAAAAAAAATTTGAATACAATGTTACCTATATAGTTTACTTGGTAGGTAGCTATTGTCCAATCAATTAATATCCTATCATATTTTTTTTTATAATAATTTACTTTAAAATAAATTTTATCAAGAGGGTATCGATATCTAACCAAACTTCATTGTATTTAAGAATTTATCATAAAAATAACGGTTAGTTAAGTTAGTAGACCCTATAAATATTCCAAATTTTATTTTTCATCTATATAAATAAAATCTTACTTTTTAGTCTCTTTAATATTTTCCTTTAACATTTTTTAAAGACTAAAATGATGATGAAATTTTTAACAAAGACCAAAAATATTAGCAGAAACTTTAAGACGGACTAAAACATCTTACAAGAACTAAAAAGTGCATATTTTTGGTAGGGACTAAAAACGAAATTATGAATATTTATAGGAACAATTTACTTAATTAACTATAATAATAATAATAATAATAATAATAATAATAATAATGATGATGATGATGTTTGTCCTCCCATAATTTCATATTATGCTTCTTCCATAAGCTTCAAGCGGTGATGGCAAATGCAACTAGTTGCTTCTGATTCGTATGTTGCCATATTCTCGTAAATGCATCACTGAACCCCTCTGCATTATCCATTAACATTTCCAAAAGAGGCCAAAGCTTTAGTTTTTGCCAATAACCAACACTATTCGTGCAACATAATGAATATTGAATAGTAGTCGTTGAAATGAAATGGGAAAAGCTCACAATGAGAAATGAGTGGTAAGCTCACAATGAAATAGATCTCCTGCTTTGGTTCCCTGGATCATGCGTTGATGCTCAGGCTTGTACGACCTCCCCGGAAACCGCCAAATAAAAGTGGTAAGCTTTATGTTTTTTCTCCAGTGTTTGGGACTCTCTCTGGTTATGTGCAAGTTTTTTGGTGTATTAGGGGCTTCCAAGCTGTCACAGTTAAAACAGCACAATATGTGTTTGATGGAATGCCACAACAAAGCTGGGTCATTTGGAAAACTAAGGTTGGGCAAGGTCCTTGTGGCGTTGTAATCAGCTTTTGCAACCCCTTCATGCTTTGGCTGTCTTTTAATCTGTTAATCAAAGTTGACATTATTGAAACCGCTTATAGTCGAAAAGCACTTGCAGCAGTAGTCAATTTGATCCGTAATTGGATAGATAAAAAGACTGTGGATTCTCTCCTCTTCGTTGTCATGGATCGTGGAAGGAAGATAGTTCAATGTAGGGAGATAGGTTTTAGATGCTGGTTTAGCAACAACATGTTGGCCTTTAGTCGATCTATGGTTTCCAATGATCATGGCCTTTTAGGCTTTAATGTTAGAAATTTTCTTTTAAGCATATGGAAACAAAAGGCCAATAGGACACTGTTGCAGTAATGGGTAATGGATTGACCATGAATAGTTTTGAGTGGCGAAAAAAACATAGGTTAAAAACAAAATAGGAACCTATATTTATAATCTCTACATTGGTTTTTTTATTTTTTTTAAGGAATAATCGCTACATTCCTGCTAATAATTTTAAAACAATAGCTAAAGGGCCCGTTTGTTTTGGATTTTTTAACTAAAAATTTATTTATTTTATTTTATTTTTGTTGTGTTTGTTTTAGATTTTTAAAAAATCCATTTTGCTAAAAAAAATCATTTTTAGCCTCAAAATGAAAATCTACTTTAAGTAACTTTTCTAAAATCTTTTTTTTTTTACATACAAAGAACTCAAGTGTAAGAGTTTCAAATCTTTAAAAAAATGATTTTTATGATAGTAAACAAACAAAATAGGTTTAGATTTTATTTTTTTTTAAAAAAAATCTCTAGATTCTTTTAACTCAAAATCTATTTTTTTTTACAAAGCTGAAACAAACGCACCTAAAAAAAAACTTCAAAATTGTTTTTACCAAACGCTTGCACCGGTTAATTGAGAACACGTTAAAATAAGAGGGAAAAACAATAAATGGGAAAAGGTGATGGCTTTGTTAGTTGCCTATTCCCTAATCAAGGTTGACCACATGAATCAAACGACATATTCGAATCCCTAATCAAAGTTGACCACATGAATCCAACGACAGGCGTCATTTGCATAGACATAAACAAATCACACTTTTGATGGAATATTATTAATTAATTAAGTTTCTTGAAATATATAATATATCAAACAGAACAAACAAGAAAAGCACACTTTTATAATATTACTAATTAATTAAGTTTCTTTGTTGACATATATAGTTGCCTTTTCTCCCTAACCTAATGCATAAGTAACTTATCTCACTGATGGATGTTGGATACATGAATCAAACCATAGACATAAACATAAACACTTTTAATAGAATATTGAAACTAATTAATTAAGTTTCTTGAAATATATAATATATCTACCAGAATAAATAAGAAAAGCACACTTTGATCCCAAAGTAAATAAATAAATAAATAAATAAGCACGCCACACACTCATGTAACTAAGTAAATAACATATGAATATAGTTCACTAAGTGCTGGTGCAGGTTACACCTTCCAATAAAATTCCAGGGTTTGTTGTGTTTGTGTTGAAGTCATTTGGAGAAACTCCAAATTTGAGTGGATTGCAAACAACCTTCAGAGACTGCCAGCCGGAATGCCACATATTGTTCTTGTATTTAATCTTCGATGACAGAATGAGCCCAAACTCCACCGTTCCATCTTTGCGGCTCTGAGCAATGCTGGTCGCCGCGCCGCCAAAATCAAAAGGCTTGTTCACTGACAATGTCAGACATCTTTTATTTCGATTTAAGACTATTTATGACTATTTATCTATACAATGACTATTTCAAATAATAACATAATTATTAATATCAAGATAGTTGGTTTTTTCTTTTCCAATCTTCACATTCTTCATATCATTTAATGCTTTCTTATCATCCAATCAAATTGAATTATGACTCATTTATTTTTTTATTAGCCAATCAAGATGAACCATGACTCATTTAGTTTTTATCAACAATCAAAATTGATTATGCCATTATTTTTTCCCCTATATATATAGACAATTTGTTTTTCATTATTTTCATGTGTCTCTTCCCCCATAATTTTTTTTGTAATAACAAGTATTTTATGTGTTTTA
>Ga0228711_1003823_pt1 | contig 23360 bp, 13 predicted proteins | sample MedpolnodulmetaG_2_FD_177996 | JGI IMG/M metagenome (GOLD analysis project Ga0228711, IMG submission 177996) | Root nodule microbial communities from Medicago polymorpha collected in Santa Monica, California, United States - brown nodules | ecosystem: Host-associated > Plants > Roots > Nodule...
TTATAATTTATATCTCTCTCTCTCTTTCTCTCTCTCTCTCTCTCTCTCTCTCTCTCTCTCTCTCTCTCTCTCTCTCTCTCTCTCTCTCTCTCTCTCTCTCTCTCTCTCTCTCTCTCATATTATTCTCGCACTTTTTTTACGGATTTTATTCATGTTGTAATATATTTTATTATTTCTTCAATATAAAAATTATTATTCTTTTATCTTGCATTCTTTTTTCCCAACACTCTTCAACCATTTTATTTATTGGGGTTTTTTCATGTTTTATAATATTTATCTTTTTATGAGTATTTTTGTTCTAATGAGAATAAATAGTGAAAGATACTCATTTATTTTTTAGTATATTTTTATTTTTATTTTACTATGCTTTGTAGCAATTAAGAAAAAAAATAACCTTGAACATTTTCATATGTCGAGCAATTGCAACAATAGAAAAAGTTAAATTTTCAATGTTTCTTTCATTTGTTCTTCTTGAATGTTTGTTTTCTTGTATATTAAAAAAAAATTGTTGCAGGTATTTTGAATGTCAAATAAACATTTATCAATTATATATCGTAGGGTTGTATTATTCTTTGGACTTTATCAATATCTTTTCTTTCTTTCTCTTTGTACTTTGAGATTATTTCTTTTTAATGAAGTGTTACTTTACTATGACCGGGGATGATAATGGATGTCCTCATATATACATAGTAGTTAACTCTCTATTTGATAAATATTTATGTTATTCTCACATTCGTATGAATATCCACTAGACGAGTATTAATGGATATTAAAGTATTTACAAATATCTGCAAATATCAACGTGTAAAATTATTTTTTATAAAAAAAATGCATTATTATAAAATAATTGAAATTATGTAGAATTTATTCCTTAAATTTTATTATTAATAATTGCGGCACTAATGATCATTTTACAATTGTTTCATGTGAGATTTGGAGAATGTTTCTTGAAGTTACAAAGTCAAGTTTTTACCATTGAACAAACACCTCTTAAACTTATTCATTTTATTTTGATAGGACAAAAATATTATACCACACATTTTCACTTTGATAACAAATTGCTAATCAAACAAAAATCATTAATTAGAATATTCAGTTGTATTTAATTTCATGATGAGAACATTTTTATTTAAGTAATACAACAATTATATAATTTTGCTAATTTAATAATGGGTACGGATTCCTACGTGTTTGAGTATTTAAAAAATGTTTATTTTATTTTATATGTGTTAATAATTTTACCAAATCCAGTTAATTAATTTCATATGTTTATGGATTTACAGGTACTTAAAATATGTTTTTTATTCTATTTTTGTGTACCTATTAAGATATATATTCCATACTGGTCCGTGGTCAATTTTATTTGCGGATACCATGCATATCGAATTTTGCTCATCCTTAATTATATGACTAACCCGGACAACGCCAGATAAATACAGTAGTTTAATGCAACATTGAAGTATCCTTTAAGGGTTGCGCAAGAAAAAAAACACAAGTAAACATTATGTGATAACCTAATGTTTTATTAGAGGTCAATCATGTTTTTTTTTAAAAAAAAAATAATTCATATATCTGAGAAAGGATTTACGCAACTTCTTCAAATCTGGTTATTACTAAACTTGTGTTGCTTTACGATCGCAAGTTTTTAATAAAAGATTTTCACTACTTTTTTTATTTTGGTTATTACTAAATTCGTGTTGGTTTACGTTGCTAAATTTATGCTAGTTATTAGAAAAGATTTGCGTAACAAACTAATTAAGAACATTACTTTTTTTTTGTTTTGACAAAATTGAGAACATTACTTAACAACCAAATGTTTAACTAGAAAAGATTTATATAATCTTGTGATTTTCTTTCATATATGTTTACCCCTTTGAAAATTATTTTATTTATAATTCACTTTTTAAAATGTCTGCTTGCATTTCACATGGGTCGGCTTGGGCCATTGAACTTGCGAGCCAGCCTTTTAAAAAAAATAGTTTTATTATTAGGTAAGACGGAATTATTTTAGTATGTGATATTAATTTTGTTGTGTTCATTTTATGAGTTGTGATAAATACTCTACTTTTACATTGATTCTGTTATGCTATTAATCCTTATAGATATTGATTTAATAGAAGTCAAAAAAAAAATATGTTTTATATATCAATTGAGAACATTACTTAACAACCAAATGTTTTACTAGAAAAGATTTATATAATCATGTGATTTTATTTCATATATGTTTACCCCATTAGAAATTAAAGTGACTTATACAAATTAAAATTAAAATAAAAAAGTTGACAAATAAATTATTTTATTTATAATTCACATTTACCTTTTGTTGAATTACTCAATAGTTTTGTAAGAAATAAGATATTTTCATTAGGATATACTATGTTCAACATAAGTAAAACACTAATTAGGCATATGTCACCTAGATCAATACCCAAAGAAAATCAATGAAAACTTTTATAAAATGACGTATTTTCTCTTTTGTTAAGTTTCTTCCTTATTTTTTATTTCAAAATATATTTACATGCTACTTGAACTTTTAGATGATGATATAATCGTAGTCTTTTGAATCTCCGTGAGTTTAGCTCAGTTGGTAGGGATATCGCATTTTATATGCAGGGGCTGGGGTTCGCGAACCCCGGACACTCTACTTCTCCACAATTAAACTGTGTAAGCTCTAGCCACTAGGCTACTTGACCAAAAAAAAAATATTCGTAGTCTTTTGCATTTCTTACGGAATAGAATTATTTTTTATCCATGTTTTTAACATTGTCTATGTTTTTAATTTGTCGATGTATTTTTTCTTCCGAGAAATGCTTGCTACACAAGTTATAGTAGTTTTCCACTCATATTCTCTTAAGTGCAATATCATTTGTATAAATCATTTAATCCTAGAATCAACTCAGAACAAGAAAACAGTTTACTTATATTAGCCGCAAACCACCGATGTATCGGTTTTGAGAGAGCGCACATGTACACCACCAGTTCTGTTTGTGACAAAATTTGCATCAGATTAATAAGTCCTTATTATTCTAGCTCTAATTGATCATGGGATTTTGATGCCAACAATTTTCCTATTTTGAGTCATGTCTGAGTTTTACCTTCCCTAGGTTACAGTTTGGACCAACTTGGGTTCGGAATATTTAGTGTCGCCCATCGAACACTTGAACCTTAACTTTCACAATCTACATATCAACATCAGTAAGCTCGGAGAGCTTCACTCTGGGGATGCTGCCTGAACTATGAAGCATCGACACAGACACGACACTGGTAGTAGTAATTTCAGAAAAAAGAAATAATTGAATGTAATCACATGTCTCGGTGTCGTGTTGGTATTCAAATATCAGTATGGACTAGTATATATGTTGTGCTAGAATAAAACAATTTAATACTTCTGAGAATTCAATGTCACCAGACAATTAGAGGGTCTTCCTAACGTGAACTTGGCTGTTTGTTTTATTTATCAGCTAACAACCACTATGTTGGTCATTACTGCATTTTTGTGGCACAGAGAATACAAATTTTACTGCTGGAACATACAATTCATAGCAGATTTTTTTGCAAGCAAACACTCAACAACAAAAACATAGATAATCTAATTGAATTAACAAAGCATGCAAACCACGCATGAATCAACAAAAGTCTGAGTGCCAACAAAGATCCTAATCCGAATTTTTTACTTGAAAATAAATACACTAACAATAAATCGACACAATAATAATAGCCTAGTTTTTCATCATCGCCATCACTTAGAATTCCACATTCAGAATCAATAATCACCATCGTCGTCGCCATCGTCGTCATCATCATCATCATCATCATCATCATCATCGTCGTCGTCGTCGTCGTCGTAATCATCATAATCATAATCATAATTGTCATTGTCATCGTCGTCATAATCATCATCATCATCATCATAGTTATCACGAGGCATTCGCACATCATTGATTTGATCAATGCACCTTTTCTCCAAATCTTCATTCAAATAATGACAATCACGAATGACAAGAGACTCAAGAAGAGGGCATTTATCAATAATGGCGAGCACACCAAGTTGAGTGAGCTTGTGTCCTTTCATATCAAGATGGCATAGACCAGGCATCGTTTCAGCAATAGCAAGCGCCATTTTATCAGAGTCGCAAGATCGCGTAGAGTACCACCACACATGATATTTAAGCAATTTCAAAAGAGGGCAAGATCGACCAAGAGCTTCAAGAGAGACATCGGTCGGACAGTAATGTGAAATGTCCACTTTCTCCAACTGTGGAAGCTTTCTCACGGCTTTACTAAATCCTTTATCTGTAATCATACAACAATTTACAAGCCGAATGCAACGTAGCTGACTGCCACTGCAAAATTTGAATTAAAAAGAACTATTAACAAATGCTTCATAAAAACAATAATATATATACAGTTGAATGCAGGAATAAATTAAGATTTTGGTATTAATAACTGATCAGCTATGCATTTGAGATCATCGGTGCAAAAACGCTTAAGATCAATGTCTTCAAGATGACCGCAACTTAGTTCAAAAGCAATGCAACAAATCTTCCACAAATCCACATAAGCATAGGGTGATATACGGATGTAGCACATGCGAATAGTGCGCCACATGAGAGGATCCTTGCAAATGTTCCACCATTGTGCACACACTCGGCAAGCACTCGTCACAATTTCCAACGTACCAAGCCTCTGAAGGATGTTTGCTGTCAAATCACTCGGAAGATCAGGCCAATACGGACCTGTTGTGCTCTCACTTTCCTCTTTCAATGTTTGAATACAAGAAGAAGTCAAGCAACTGAAACGATTTGATAATTTGATGATTCATGTATCATTATTACCTTTCATAGTAACTTACCGTGAAAGTAAACGTTTGGAAAGTGAAAATATCAATAAACTTTGAAAAGGATTAATGTCAAGTATAACACTTACTCGCGGTTCGATATTTTGGTTTTTTTGCTCACCCCAAGTCAGTGATATGAACCTACTTATTGAGTTATTGTTGTCTCTGAATGCTGTACCATGTACATACATAAGACCTGACAATGAGATTGAATGATATGAATTGAGATTTGAATTAGTGTTGGGTTTGATGCTAATATGTTGTAATTCATTTGTTATACTCAATTTGTTTATATCAAGTTTAGTGTCCATGGAATTTTAACAGAAAATCAATTTAGGTTTCAAATCCAAACTGGCTTCTTGAAAATTGATTCACCTTGAAAGCAGCTAATCTAAATTGTAAATGGTAACAATCTCATGATTTCCTTAGGTCATTGATGAACTAAGAACAAGAAAGCGCACACATATAAACCACCAGTTTTGCAAGTAAAAAAAAAAATCATTAGATTAAATAATAATCAACAATATTTTTTCGTGCGTATTTTAGAGATTTAAATGTATCTTCTACTTAGTTCTATGAAACTCTGTTTTATTGGAGGTTGACTGTCTTTTAATTTGGCTTACTGGCAAGTCCTGCAATGGGATTATGCACTTATATCTTTGAGGTAATTTTATACTTGGAATAATTGAATTTCTTTTTCAATCAGTGGTTGGTACATTAAGAAATTATGATTGATGGCAAAAAACAGTCTATATATGAATCAAATGCAAAAAATTTATCGCTTTTTTTGTTTTAGAAAACATTCTTACTGAGTTACTGTTTTCACAAATTTATAAAGATGCTATGTTTTTCTAAAAACTTTTTATTCCCAAAAATAAACTGGGATAGGAATATGCCTGTCCAAACCTAGGAAAATCGGTAACTGAAAAACTTTTTTTTGAATTGAAGGCATAATCTAAATCAATCCCTTCCATACTCTACTTACAACCTTATCTACTATAGTCACACATTCCTTTGATACCTATACTGATTTAAAAAATTATGAATTTTCAGCAACTTAATCTAAACCACCAGTTCTGCATGTGACAAAGATTAATAAGTCCTTATTGTTCTAGCTCTGGTTGATCATGGGATTTTAACTTTCCCTAGGTAACAGTTTGGATCAACTTGGGTTGGGAATATTTAGTGCAACCCACAGATCACATGAACCTTAACTTTCACAGTCTATATATCAACATCAGTAAGCTGTGAGAGCTTCATCCAAAGGCGGTTTCACCATACAATTAAAGGGTGTTCCTACCGTGAACTACATTATCAGCTAACAACCAATAAGCTGGTGATTACCGCATTTTAGTGGCACAAAGAGAACACTAATTTTACTGCTTGAATATATAACTCTTACTCGAATTTTTAGCAAGCAAACTTATTTTGGAGAAATCACACACATACTGGAAATAAAATCATAGTAAATGATAAGACTTCAACAAAAATCATAATCAAAATCATTCAGAAACAAAAACATAGATAACACAACTGATAAAGAAAGCATGCGGACTACGCATGAGTCAACAAAAATCTGAGTGTCAACAAGAATCCCAATACGAATTTTTACTTGAAGATAAACACACGACGATAAATCTACACTAAGATAACAGCCTAGTTTTTCATTATCATCACAATCACTTAGGCTTCCACATTCAGAATCAATAATGAAAATCCGCATCATCATCATCACCTTTTCTGGTCAATGCACCTTTTCTTATCACGATATGGCAGTCGCAAATCCTTGATTTGGCCAATGCACCTTTTCTTTAAATCTTCATTCAAATTAAGACAATCACTAATGTCAAGAGATTCAAGAAGAGGGCATTTATCAATAATGGCGAGCACGCCAAGTTCAGTGAGCTTGTGTCCGCTCATATCAAGATGGCGTAGACCAGGCATTGTTTCAGCAATAACAAACGCCATTTTATCAGAGTCACAAGAGTCAAGCCCGCATGAATTATATTGAAGCCATTTCAAAAGAGGGCAAGATCGACCAAGGGCTTCAAGAGTGGCCTCAGCTGTATCGAGAAATGGAATTAAAACCTTCTCTAACTGCGGAAGCTTTCTAACGACTTCACTAAATCCTTCATCTGTAACAATGGTGTAATTCATAACCTTCATGCAACGTAGGTGACTGCCACTGTAAAATTTGAATTAAGATAAAAACTATTAAAAATGTTCATGAAAAACTCATTACTTATCAGCCATGCATTTGAGGAGATCATTGGTGCCATAATCTTCTTCAATAATAATGCTTTCAAGATGACCGCAACTTAGTTTAACAGCATTGCAACAAATCTTCCCCATTTCCCAAGGATTAACGTCAACATATTTGGGCATATAAATAGTGCGTCACATGAGAGGATTCTTGCAAATCTTCAGCCATTGAGTGCAGACAAGGCATACATCCAAAAAAAAAAAAATTAATATAGAAAGCCCCTTGAAGATGTTTGCTGTCAAATCACTCGGAAGATCAAGCCAATTTGGTCGCTTTACGAGAAAGAACCTATTTTTTTCCTTTGACCTTGACCTAGCCTTTGTGGTCTCACTTTCCTCTTCCATTGCTGGAATTGAAGAAGTGGCCAAGCAACTGAAACGATTAGATAATTTGATTCCTGTATTGTTGTAACCTTTTATAGAAACCATATCGTGAAAGTAGAAACGTTTTGAAAGAGAAACGTTGTTAGCGTCTAGGGGACGACGAAAGTGTTTGACAATAGAAAAAGAGTTAATAGTGAAAGGAAAAGACGGCGGCTAGGGTTCCAAACAAGTTATGAAATTTACTAATTACTAACAAGGGGCATTTGGCGGTTCAAGTGTGATCCGTTCAACCCGATCACCCAATCCAATATGCATTTTACTCGGACTTGTTCAAGTTTGGATCCAACACGAACTACTTATTCAAATCGGAAAAACTATTACTTTTCTCACCCTATCAAATTTCTATGTGCCCTATTTTTTTTCGAAAATATCATTTGTTCGGATTATATAATCTGAAATAGATTATTAGGTAATTTTAAGGATTGTATATTCCAAAACATAACAAAATAAATAGAAAGTGTATCGTAATTGATATCAAAGGTCTTTGTTGATCATCGTACAATCCCCGCATAAACTACAAAGCAATTTCTTGGATTGTATGAGCGGTCAGCAGTGACCATGATATCATAACCACTTCTAACTAAAAAAAGAGAAGGAAAAAGTAAGAAAGGATGAGAAATGAGAAATGAAAAATGAATGAATATGTTGAAGCATGCAAGACTATTCATAACCATAAACCTATCATAGGTTGTAACTACAGTCGAAGGAAACGTTTACAATGCATAAACCGACTAAAAATGCATTAAACACACCACAAACCGTCCAAACCTTGGGTGTAACGCCACATTCCACACAGTCTGGGAGGTTTCAGATTATATAATCTGAAACATTCTAGAACTTTTTGGATTGTGTAATTTGAATATCTCAGATTGTGTTTAAGTTTGATTCTTTGAGGTTTGATTCTTTGAGGGTTTTCATGGTGAATGACATAGGAAAAAAAGGTACACAACATAATTCAACAACATAAAACAACATAATAACAGAAGTGATGAAATATCTGAGAATGTTTTCGAAGAGGTGCTTTTGTACTTGATCCAGTTGACCTGTCAACTGACATATTTCGATTGGCATGTCAACTGGATCAAGTTCATAACAACCTCTTTGTAATCTTATCTGCAACATAATGATGAAAGGCAGGGTGTTCCAAGAGGATTTTTATTGCCATGATATATATTTCTATTCCTATTTCTAGTGCGTCGTTGACCACATATAAATGTCGGTGTAATGTGGACCACATAAAAAAATCTGTATCTAAAAGTTTCGGATTTTATAATGCGAAAGTTCCCTCATCCTACAAAGTACGAAATTTAACACATTATTGAACCGATTCAGATTATATAATCCGAAATATTTTAGAACAGTTACTTGCTCAACAAGAGTGACTCATGAAACACGTTTATCTTTGGGTTTTACCTGTTTTAAGGGAGTTGAACACGTTTTTTGACACTTATTAATGAATCGTTACACTCTATGCACTCATTCTTCACAAGTTTTCTCTATAAATATTCATCAATCCTTCACAATTTTTCATTGAATGATCTCACATTCTCTCGTTCTCCTTTCTTTCTACAATGGGTTTTCAACGTTGACCTTTCATACTAAAACGATCAAAAATGATGGTGCCGCTCTACAAATTTGCAACATCACTCAGGGGTTAAAGGTTTTTTGTTAGGGTGCAAGGTTGACCATCAGAGTCTCATTTTCCCTAGAGAGGAAGCAAACCTTACCTAGGACACAAATCTTACCTCAACCTCCTTCCCCCTCCATCTTCTTGTGCTGCAGGATTAGTTTTAGATTTAATAAATTACCATTAGGTGTTTGAAAATTTTGTGTAATAAACTTCAAGTTTCAATTTTGTTGTAAATGTACTATGAAACTATATATATATATATATATCAAAAACTCCTTCAATATTAACTCCGTTAGTCAAATAAGTCCAAGACGTTAACTTGGTGTTAACTCTGGTGATGTGTCTCAATTTTTTGCCACATCATATGCTTAGTGGTTATGTCCACGTAGTCTAGGACCAGAATGAATAGAATAAGTCTTTCATTTTCTGGATAAAGATGAATAAATTTCAATCTTCATCTTCTTCTTCTCCCTCTCTCAAACCTCCATCAAGCATCATCATACTCAACAAAACAAGAACAAATTACCAAATTTTAGATCCAAACACTCAAAATCAGTCCTTTTTATATTCCTTTCCTTTTCAAAACATGGAAAATATGCATTATTTCAAATTAGGGGAAAATGCAATCATCCAGACCCGTTCAAACAAAAACCTTCTCAAATTAAAATCCTCTCTCAACACCATTCTAACAAATCGTGTGAATTAAACAATTATTTTCATTTTCAGATAGCTATACCCATCTCTCTTGCTTACCTTCCACTCACTCACCAAACCTAACATCATATTTGTTCATCACTCTCCACTTTTCCATCTTATTTTCACCACACCCTCAACATCAAAATGAAGAAAAGGGATAAATAGTAAATAAAATATACCCTTTCAATCAATGTGCGACCTCAACCTCAACCACAAGTTGACTCCAAACAAGTTTTGTTCATTAGAGAAAGAAAATAAGGAAGGGAAACAAAATCAAAATTAAAAGGTTGTTTATTTTGGAAATTAATGGTTGCAGGGAGGGTAATGGTTTATTTTCATGGGTTACATTAATCTCTTTGATTAACAATTGTATCTCAGATCTATGACTTTTGGTGCTCATAACAATGTGGAGGAGATGGTGTTGGAATGGAGAGAGGAGAAGAAAAAACTGGGTACAGAGTGAAAGAAGGAATATACTGGTGTTGGAATGGAATGGAAAGAAATCTTAAATCAAATTTTTTTGGGTTGAAAGGGGTGAAGTTTCTAGGTACAAATTGAAAGAAGGAATTTGCTGGTTTTTAGCATTTGAATTTTAGCACCGAAGGAACTACCGTCACCCCATTCACTCACTCATCTTAATTTCTAAATTGAATTTCAGATTGGAGGTTTTCTTGTTGTTTGTTTCAGGGAGCTTATAGTTTGTTTGTTTTTTGTCATTTCAACTTATTAGTGTTTGCTTTTTCATTTAGGGAGTGAGTGAGATCATTTATAGTGGATGTATGTGTAGCATCTTGTGGTGTGTTTCAAAATTTTGTGGTTTATGTACATATGGAGCGGTTCATAGGTGGTCTTTGGTTTGAGCTTCAGCTTCAGGATGTGATGTTCTGTATATTTCGTTTATGTTGTTACAGCTACATATGGAGGTGGCAATGTTGTGTTCCTCATTATGTAATTCAAGCATGGATTGAGATTTTTGCTTATTTCAAGTGTGGCTGAAGTGAATCTGGGCTTTGTTATTACTCCCTCCGTCCCAAATTGTATGTCGCTTTAGAGAGAAAAATTTGTCCCAAATTATATGTCGCTTTACAATATCAATGCAACATTAATGTTGCTTTTCCTATTATAACCTTAACTATTTATTACTCTCTCTTCTTTCAATTCTTTCATTTATCTTTCCCATATTATTTATTAAGGGCAATTTTGTAAAACAACTCATAATATCTCTTTTCCACACAATATTAATTGCATTTCTTAATTTGTGTGAAATGCCCAAAACGTCATACATTTTGGGATGGAGGGAGTATGTTATTTCTTATCTAGTTTGTTTGATGAGAAATAATGAGCTTTCAATAAGTGCACAATAATGTTGTGTTAAAATTGGAATTTTTTTCTTTTCACAATCGATTTCAATTGTTTATTTTGTTGTTAATTTTTTGGGGTTATTTTTAATTCTTTCTTCTATTTGGTTATAGAATTTTGGGAATGTTTTGAATTTTTTATGTTGATGATTTTGAATTGTTGGGTTGTGGATTTTGAGTTGTAGATGAAGATAAAAATAAAGAGGTTGAATTTTGAGTTGGAGATGAAGATGAAAATAAGGAGGATGAATCATTTCTGATTTTGATTTTTTGGGTTATTTGTATGAATATGAAAATTTCTGGGCAGAGATGTTGGATAAAATGAGTTTATGAGTTGTGTTGGAGAAGAAGAAGAAATTGGAGGTGTTGGAGAGGATGAAGGCAGAAACATAATTTTGGTCATTTTGGCTCCTCGTCTACGTGGAAGCCTAATACAGTAGCTCAAGTGGCATGTGTAACGGACACGTCAGCACCGTTAACATCAAGTTAATGTTTTGGATGCATTTGACTAACAATTTAAACAATTGGGGAGTTTTTAGTTCATTAAATTGATCCAAGGATGTGTTTGATAGCGAGGGAAATTTTCAGGGACCTAAATGAGGGTTTACTCTTTAATTAATGGATCGTGTTAAATAGTGACCATCCACAATGCAGCACCTCATTTGGGTGCTTAAATGGATCCCGACTGTACACGTCATTCGTTTTATAATTAATATGTAATAAGCACCCAATCTCTCCAACCCAGCACCTCAAAATTTGGGTCCCAGCAATAACTCTATATCATTACATTTTAACAATAATTTTTATACCCACTCATTTTTATACTCACTCAGTTCAAGAAAAAGTTAAAACTTAAAAAAACAATATAACATGAATGATGAAAAATTGCATATTCTAAATCACAACTAATCTTGTTGACCATCACTCCCAAAACGTTGCCAAATATGCTCCACAAGATCATGTTGAAGTTGAAGATGAGTTTGTCTATCTTGAATTTGTTAGAGAGCAAATTGGTAAAAGTTTATAGTGAATTATAAAAGTCATTGTTCATGTATTTATATAGATGAAGCTATTCGAAGAAAAAAAGGAAAAAAAAAGTAATTAAGTACAGATTTTTTTTTAAGGAGTAATTGAATACAAGAAATGTCAACTAAAATTTCCAACGGCTATGCTACAAGCAAATTCAAATTCAACTATTTTTTTTTTTGAATCAAATTCAACTATTATTTACAACTATTGTATAATTATTTTTTAATATCAACATAATACAATAATTAAATATATAAAAAAAAATAGAATTATATGAACATGTGAGACCCATGAGTAATATGAGAGAGTGCCTATATAAGCATCCACCTTCATAAGCACCATATCCATTGGTGTCACAAAGAGGTTGCCTATTTACAATAGTGCTTAATAGGGAAGGACTCTCCATTGTAGATGGTCTAAGAGCACTAGTTAAGAAAGTAAAAAATAGAAATTGTTTGTTAAAAATAATAATTTTTTGACTTGAAAGTTAAATATATCCCTTTTCACCACTTCTCAATATAATATTTCTTTTTAGATTTTACAAGACAATATAATATTTCCATATACCACTTTTCAATACAATATTTTTATATTAGCTTCCTTAATTAACTAGTCTTTCAACGACATTCTTTAACATTTCCCTTAATTAAATCTATTAATAAAGATAAGTTACAACCGATAACAAGTTAGATTTATCTCGATAAGTACTTTTAAAATATCAATTTTTTTTAATAATTTATACTAATAAATAATTAAAATATAAAATTTTACAACTATGCATTAGTATAAAATCAATCAATTAAATCTCAAATATAAAGGGAATACTAAATACTCTCCCCGTCTCTTAATATTTGACACAGTTGACCTTATTACGCATGCCAATGCATAATTTTGAGCTTAAATATCTTGAATAATAATATATCCAAAAAAAAATTATGAAAATTTGATATTTTGAAAATACTAATCGAGACAAATCTAACGACATCTTATATGATATTATTTATCTTTGTATATTAATAGAAAAATATGGTCAAAGTAAATTAGGTCAAAATTACACATTTTTAAATGAGTCATCTATTACGAGACGGAGGGAGTAGTATAATATCTACTTACTAGTATAAGATTTTTTGTCATACAAGAATTCAAACATCAGATTATTACCAAGTCTCAAAATACTTGTGCAATCTGACTCTCGTATCATTTGACCTGTCTCTTGTCTGAGTATTTCGACTACCAAATTTACCCTCAACCAGCAAAGTTCAAAAAAGTGTGCAACCCCACTTGTCAACAGTTTCCCACTTTGTTCAGAACATATTCTTTCCCTCACACGAACAAAAAAGTAACAAGGAACCATCTCATAAAGAAACTGAAAGGAAAGAGCCATACTAAAAAAGTTTTGTTCATTCAATGTAGCAATTCGACATCCTGCAAATCCATTTAATGTCATTAACATCCTTATGACCAATCTACCTACACGTAATTCAAACTTCAGTCAATGGGAACTGCTGCGTCTTTTTCAAGGTTTGGTTAAAAAAGAAAAGAAAAGATAAATGCACTTTTACCGTATGTCATTTGAATGAATTTGATATAGAGAAATAAAACTTGTAAAACCATTTTTATACAACTTTTATTCGTATACTCACATTATCTTCTTATTTTCTTTCTTCATTTTTCTCCATCTATTGTTTTTGACTAATGAGAAGAGAAAACAAAAGGTTTTCCCAAAAGTTGTATCAAAAAAGTTGTTCAAATATCACTACTTTTTGATATATTCCTATGAATCTTTTTCTCGTTTAAACTTTCGTGATATCAAATTTCCGTGGTTATTTGTTATTTGGAGGAAGGGTTACGTTAACAAATGCTATTAAGACAGTAGTTAGTAAGTAAAAAATAAAAATAAATCATAAATTTGATGTAATAAAATATATTTTAACAGTTTCAAGGTATTAAATACATAATTTTTAATATAAACTTTTCTCTTTTGAGCTTTTTAACATGTGTCTTAAGGACACTTAATTGACATTTCCCTTTAGGTGAATTTTGATTTATCCGTACCACATCATTTGTTTTGGAGAGTATTTTTCTACAATGATCAAATGACCGGGCAAAAACACATTTAACCATTAGAAATGTGATGAAAAAGATTTTAATAATTAATAATCATAAGATTTTAGATCAGTTATCAACAAGTTGAAATTAACAAAATGATTAGACTCTCACAATATAAGAAATCAATATTCAAACCATGATTGAAAGGGATATACATATTTAGTGTTCGACATGTCTTAAATATGATTATCTTCGCTGAATGAATGAATGCATTACTTACATAAAAAGATGTTAATATATTATTTCTTTAATTTTTATATAATAAGGGTTAAATGTGGTTTTATTTCCTCTAATTATACTAACTTATAGTTCTATTTCCTCTAAAGATTTTTAGTCCCTTTTTTTTATATATATAAAAGTTCAGGTTTTGTGTTCCAAACAATTTATTTTGACTACATATCATTGATAAGATCATGAAATATTATTAGTTTAACAACTTTAGCTGTTTGTTAAAAAAAGTCTCTAAATATATTACTTCTTCAATAATGCATCTATTTGTTTCTTTTAAGATTTAAGCAACTATAGTGTGTTAGTGTCTATATATATACCATTGTAATTAATTATAAGCTATGATACATGTATTTGGTGTTTGCTACACTTTGGTACCATTTTTGGATATGTTATGAACCATTTTTGGAATTTTCAAGTGCGTGTTTTGATTTTTCATAGGTTCCCTTCATTTCACTAAAGCTAAATCTTATGCGAGGCTTGAATCTTAAATGTATTTGAACCTTGATGCACTCTTTTGTATAAGTTCAACTCCTTCTTATTGACTAAACTAACTCTAATGTTGATAACACTTGCTCTCTTCAACCTTATTTGTAAGCAAAAATACAGGCAAGAGTCGTCAAATTCAACTTTGTTTAATGTCGTGATATATTCTAAAAACACCCCTTGCTAATTCTCCGATTTAACTTTGTTTTATATCATGATATATTCTAAAAACACCCTAACAATAACATCATCATGCATAATATAACTCTTCTTAATGTGTTTATAGGATATGGATCATCTCATTCTATTTTTATTTTTTTTTTATAATTTTTTTTCCTAACTCTCTATCTCTTTAAGTAAAAAAGAAAAATATAATCAAGAGAGATGAAGAGTTAGGAGATCGAAGAAAAAAAAGAGAATGAAATAATCCAATTGGTGTTTTTTTTGTGTTCCCAACAATAACTTGCACATTTAATGCATGTTTGTATCACATCGAGTTAAAGAAAATCATGTATATATTGTAATCTTGTTGATGCACAAGTAAGATAAGTCATGCATCGTGCATAAGTACTCCACTTCAACAATTTGATCAATGAATTACACTATTGAATTGAATCAAATATAATATATCTTATTGATTGAATGGTAAAAAATACATATGTGCACAATGTAAGACACCTCAATTTTAAAGGTAGTACTTGGGTGAGATGACATTGATGACATTAACCAATCACAATGTACAAGTGTAAAAAAAACAAAAAATCTTGTAAAAGAAAAAGAAGAAAACCACTTATAATATTGTAGTTGATTGATGTCATTAATATCATCAAATACTATATCACCCAAGTGTTACCCTAATTTAAGAACATTAGACAAAACCTCTCTTAGATTTATTAAAGATAAAGATAGTACAAAGTTTAGCTTTTGCAAAAAAGATGATTCAATGTAATTTTGTTAAATTTACTGCAAAACCAAACAATGACCCCACTTGAGTACTTGAGGCCCCCGCATGCTATAGTTGAAAGGGTAATCCAGTAAATCAACAGTGTTGCAAAGTACTAAAAATAATATAACAAATAATAAATAAAAACAAAGCTTATAGAAGAAAGAATAAGAAGAGAGCGTTACACTGGCACATCCTTTTCCTTCTCTTTCTTTTTTTTTCTACCTTTATTTATTTTTTCCATGCTTTAATTGTTCCCTTTATATATATCTGCACCACTTTACTTTGTTCTGAATTCTTCTTCTTCTGTTTCCTCCTTCTTTCTTCTTCTTTCCTCTCAGTTTTCTTCTTTCCTTAAGCACTTTGTCAGAACAAGAAGAAGCTGCTTTATCAACAACAATGGCAGACATTACTCATCCACCTATGGAACAACTTCAAGACCTTGAATACTGCATAGACTCTAATCCACCATGGGGTACTCTTTTTCTCTCATCCTGGTTTCAATGTTTTCATCTTTTCATAATATTCATACACATGCATAAAGGACTATTAAGTCTTTCTCTACTTTCAAAGCTACTTTCATTTTCTTCTTATGTTCATTTATATCTTGTTCTGTCTTTATCTCTTTAAAAAAAATAAAGGGTTTGTTTTCTAGTTTTGAAGTACTATGTACATGTTTTGTCACTTTTCATTTTACCATTACATTCAAATGGGTTGAACAAAATGACTCAGTTTCTTTTTGCTTTTTATTTTTTGTTTTCTTCTACTTGAGTTGTACTTGTTAGCTCCTGAAGTTTTGCTTAAGAGTGAGACTAGTTTGTTACTTTGGTTCCGAAAATGGAGACCGAAAGTTCTAATTTTTAGTATATATTGTTGAGATAATGTGGGTCTCTCAAATCTTCCGTTAGATTTTTAAATTTTTTTTTTAAAAAAAACATGTTTTTAAAAGGAAAACTTTGGTCTTTGAATTGTTCTTCTTAATTTTTTTATTTGAAAATAAAATCTACACATGGTACCATCATCACATTATGTTTTTTTTTAATAGATTTGTCTTTCTTTCATTATCATTTCTGTTTGTCTTTATATGATTTTTACCATTTTAAGTTTTTAACATGTCATGTAGCACATTTTCTAATCTATTATGTGGCAACTCAATAACAATTACTAGTAGCTCATGCGTTATCAAATGTAGCCACATTTGTCCCACGAGCTTAGCTCAGTTGGCAGGGACAATGCATATATTATGCAAGGTCTCCAAAAAAAAAAAAAATGTAGTCACATTTTTAGCTAGCTTCATTATCTTTACTAGCTAATTTATAATTTACTTAAGCATGTATTAAGGTTGAAATGATATAAGCATGATTTTCTCAACAAAAAAAAATACTAGCTAAGTTATTATTTACCCTTTATTTATCTTAATTAAACACATTCATTAATATAGAATGTTAATATAATGTTAATATATTATTATTTTTATGGGGTTACTGAATCCTCTGGCAATGAATGTCTTTCAAATCAACTTGTTTAGCTGGTAGTCTTAAATGTTACAGTAACTCAGTGTGTTGTTAGGGTTTTTTATGCATAAGAAAGTAGTGAAACTGAAGATAATTGTTGCCTTGTTGGAACTAGGAGAAACTAGTAGGAACTGAAGGGTACACATACACAGTCACTATGATGTTTGAAGATTTTTATTAAATGCTCCATAGGCAGTAACGTCTTTTTACTTAATTATTTACAGTACAAGAAATTAAGTAAAGGTACAATTTTTATGGTGACATGACCCACCATTTAATAATGCTGGGGTCCAACAGTAACAGTTTTATACAATAGAATTTGTGTCTTTCTCTCTGAGGATAGGACCCTCTCTCTGCTCTCTTTTCTTTTCACTATAATAAGAGAATCTGGGTCCATGTTACATGTCCTACCCTTGTTTCTAACAGTTGTTACACTAAATTCTAGGCACCTTCACATTTTTTGGCTTCTCTAGTATACAAATTACAAATATAATTTTTTTTCCATACTTAAATTATAATATGGGGAATTGAGATGTTCAAATTGTCTGGCTAATCTTTTGCATGATTCAGATGATATATATTGTGAAAGTTATGACCTGTGTAGCACTGACACTTCAAATTGAAGTCATGTTTGGTGTGCGACTCGTGTAGGTGTCAAACACCAACACATAGTAGTTATGTTCAATTGCTTCTATTTTACATGTCAAGCTGATGTGATGTCCATGCCTGCAGTAGTACTTCATAGGTTATGACTTTGGGGGATTCCCTTACATGTATTATTTTCTTGATATTGTGAAAATTCTACGGTCCAACTGCTTCAACATTGAACAAGTGTACAATTTATGTTTAAAGAATGAGATATAGAACATTTGGAATTCAGACAGTGTGCAAGTGTAGATTCTTGTATAACCATATGCATATTTTGTCTTTTCATTATCTATCTATCATTTCCTCACTTCACTGTGGTTACCTTGTCTTGCAGCTGAAACTATTCTATTAGCATTTCAAAATTACATTTTGATGCTTGGCACAAGTGTGATGATACCTTCATTTCTCGTTCCAGCTATGGGAGGAAATCCTGTAAGTTGAATTTCAGGATTTATCAGCATGATATGTCAATATCGTATGGGCACTTGTTGCTTTTAACAGTCCTTTAGTGATGATTTTAATTGTTAGTTGTTTGATTTCTTGTTCAATCAGGGTGACAAGGCAAGGGTAATACAAACCCTTCTTTTTGTAGCTGGCATTAACACACTTCTCCAAGCACTTTTTGGAACAAGACTGCCTGCAGTAGTTGGAGGTTCATTTGCATATGTGATTCCAGTTGCTTATATTATTAATGACTCCTCATTGCAACGAATTAACGATCCTCACGAAGTAAGTTTCCTGCTTCCTTCTCATCATTGTTGTGCATTTAGGAGAATATTAAATTTAAACATTGGTTATTCAAATTCTGGATGTGTGATTTATCTGTTTTGGCATTTTTAGGGCAACCACCATTGTAAAATATGATAGAAGAGAAACCATGATTAAATATTATTAACAAACTTCAATAATAATTCTGAATGGGAAATTGGAGGATTTTAGTTGAAGAAAGGCCTATTATCAATAAACTGTGTACAAATCACGAGCTATCATCTATCATTTACCAACTATAGATCCATATTATCAATTTATAATGTGGTAGATGAATTTAAAAGAGTAGAATCCAATGGTTTTATGCAAAATGACTCTATGTAAGTCCCAAATCTTGAAACTTGTTTTAATGTCAAAATAGTTCAGGGATTTTCACATATGGCAACAAGTTTCCTTAGAAATAAACTTATTAAGTTTTTTATTTGGTAGGGTATTGAAAGAGATGTTGCCGTGTGATTGGTTTGCAGAGATTTATACATACAATGCGAGCAATACAAGGAGCATTAATTGTAGCCTCAAGTATTCAGATAGTGCTCGGTTACAGCCAAGTCTGGGGACTTTTTTCAAGGTATCCTATTTCTATCTGCATCTAACATGTTTGTAAATTGAAAATATTAAAAATGATATTCTAGCATTTACATAATAATCTCTGCAGATTTTTCAGTCCTCTTGGCATGGCACCTGTAGTTGGATTGGTTGGATTAGGATTAATCCAACGAGGATTTCCCACGGTAGGTGTGGCTCAAATCTCTATTTTATCTAAAACCATCTAGTAAATGGTATTTTCCATATCACTGTTGGTTTATGCATTTTTCACATTGTTTTTCATTTCAGTTAGGGAACTGTGTAGAAATTGGAATACCGATGCTGTTGTTGGTCATTGGATTGTCGCTAGTAAGTGACTTAGTGTAATCGGATCTAGGGGTGTTTATCAAATTAATATTAATGTTAGTAAGACAAACTAATTTGGTGTAAATTGCAGTATCTAAGGCATGTGAGACCATTTAGAGACATACCTATCTTTGAACGTTTCCCGGTTTTGATTTGTGTCACAATTATTTGGATCTATTCTGTCATCTTGACTGCTAGTGGAGCTTACCGACACAGACCTTCTCAAACGCAGCATAATTGTCGTACAGACCGAGCTAATCTGATAACTACTGCCCCGTGGTACCGCAAAATAATGTTTTCGTTTCTTCTGATTTGTTTAATAATCACGATGATTTCTCAGGTTTCTTTTCATACTTATAGGTTCATGTTCCCATACCCTCTACAGTGGGGTCCACCCACTTTTTCTGTCGGCCATTCTTTTGCCATGATGTCTGCAGTTCTTGTCTCAATGGTGGAGGTATCTATGTTATAAGAACATCTCTTGTCTCTACTATAAGGAATTTTCTTTCAGCACTTACTTGACCATGTACTATGTTTGCAGTCAACTGGTGCATATAAGGCAGCATCTCGGTTGGCTATTGCCACTCCACCTCCTGCTTATGTGTTGAGCCGTGGCATTGGTTGGCAGGTAAATTACCTGGTTGTTAGCAAACAATTCAATTACTAATAGGAAATCGTCTGCTATGTGCAATCATTAACTTAGACAGTGTTAAGGTATCAGTCTTGTGGCTTAAAGTGCCATTAACATTCATATTAAAAGCACCTGTTTGACAGTAAAAAAAGAGAAATGACCTGTATGGAGGTTTAAATTAAGTCAAAGGACTCCTGCTTTACTTTTTTGTAATACTAATGATAGTTATCTTATTAATTTTTCATAGGGGATTGGTATCTTGCTTGATGGTCTTTATGGAACGGGGACGGGTTCTACCGTTTCTGTGTAAGTCACTCGTCATTGATGTGTGATTACAAGTTGCTTGGTCTATGCTAGATGCTTTTGTCTTTCTATGATAGCTTAACAACTGTGGTTGGTTAATATTCCAGGGAAAATGTGGGACTCCTTGGTCTGACTCGAGTTGGAAGCCGCAGAGTTGTTCAGATTTCTGCTGGTTTTATGATATTCTTTGCTACTTTAGGTTTGTACTGATACTTTGAACATGATCTTCCTACACCAAAAGCAACAATCCTGATCAATATGATGGAAATTAGTAATGAGAGAAAATGAAGACAGATTCACTTATTTGAGGTTTTTTGATTTATTTTTCTTCTGTTATCTACAGGAAAGTTTGGAGCTGTATTTGCATCTATACCCTTCCCGATATTTGCTGCTTTGTACTGCGTTCTATTTGGCCTTGTTGGTATGTGTTCGTAGTCTTGAGTGAACATTGTCGTACATTGTTCTTGTTCCACTATGCACTGATTGTTGTAAATTATTGCTAAGCAACTCGTCCAAATCAAAGATCTTTCTTTAAGTGAGATAATCCTCAATATATGCTCAAAAACTGTGTAGAGTCCGTCATAGTCTTAACTCTTTCGAAAATGATTTTGATGATCTTCAGTATAATTCCTTGACTACTTCCCTCTCCAATATAATTGGTAACTATACTTTATGTTTTCCTAGAGACGGTTAACCATATCAAGAACTGTGGCATTATAGCCATGGAAGAGTTCATCAACAAGCGAGGGTAAACGATCATCATTTATTGCAGAGATGAAACCATATTCAAATGATATGAAGGAGTACAGTTTATTTTTTTAATTAGAAAGTATTATTTATTGATGTTTACCTCACATAAATTTGTGATTTGGATGAGTTGCTTAGCAATATTTTACAACAATTTTAAGGATTTATCCGCCACATGTGCACAAATATCTTTCCATAGTCACTTCAATATATGGAACACAATATTCAAAACTTTGAAATACACAAACATTTACAACACTAGTTTCCTTGTTTATCAGGTGCAGTTGGATTATCATTTCTTCAGTTTACAAACATGAACTCTATGAGAAATCTTATCATCACTGGACTCACATTGTTCCTTGGAATATCTGTTCCCCAATTTTTCAATGAATTCTGGACTAGTTCACATCATGGCCCTGTTCATACCAATGCCGGATGGGTGTGTTTTCCCTATGACTGTCCAATAATATGTGATATTAATTTCTTTTATTTTAAGAATCATTATTCATGACATAAGTTGATTCATCATGAAAGCATTAACACTCCTGATGCTAATTTTTCCATCTTTGCAGTTCAACGCATTTTTAAACACCATATTCTCATCACCTGCAACCGTAGGATTGATTGTAGCAGTGATCCTCGACAACACTCTTGAGGTTGAAAAGTCAAAGAAAGATCGAGGAATGCCGTGGTGGGTAAAGTTTAGAACATTTAGAGGAGATAATAGAAATGAAGAATTTTACACTTTGCCATTCAATCTAAACAGGTTCTTCCCACCTACATGATGATCTAGAGAAAGTGGAGAGTAGAATAGTTTTTCTTTCCAGAATACATGACTAACAAGTGCTATTCTTCCTTTAACATCACCCAATTTTTTTTTGTGGACCATATAAATCTTGGTCCAACAGAGGATTGTAAAAGCATTTGGAACCATGCTTTGTAGATTTTAATAAAATAAAAAATTTCCCTACTCTATTCTTGTGTTGGTTTATTAGTTTGGTAAATTTCTTCTAAGTGGTAACTGAAACTAATACAATTCCTACTTACTACTAAGTAATGACTTCTGTGTGAACATTTGAATATAGTCAATTTAGCTTATATTTGGAACCATGACAATAATAAGATGAATAAAAAGAAACTTGAAGCCACGAGAGATAGCTTAGTTATACGATGAATGCATTCATCCAAACATGCACTTAGTTGTTATATGTACAACTATATTTTTCTTGAGGATAGTCATTTTCAAAGTTAATTCTGCTTTCTTGTGATGCACGGCTCATCGTGTTAAAGTTTTCTCAAGTAAATCGAGTCTACACATTTTTCTAAAATTTCAATATTTTGATACTTTATACAAATAATTTTAATTTAATGTATGGTATTTTCTTTTTCAGAATATAAGCAAATATCAATTATGAAAGGCTTAAATATGCAAAACATCCCTGTAATTTCGCGTGTTTTTGCAAATCGTCCCTGTATCTTTTTTTGTTTCAAAATCATCCTTGTAAGTTGCCAATCGTTTGCAATTCGTTCCTCCCATTAACTCCCGTTACAAAATCATTGTGGTGGCAGACGGAGACACACGTGGCGAAGTGTGAGTTGGCAAAAGCTTGCTTATGTGTCAAGAGAGATGATGAGTGGCTAGAAAGGAGGGACCAAAACCAAAAGTGCAAAATTGCAGAGGGGTGAAATTAAAAAAAAAAAGTAAATTTTAGTTCATTCCTCTCCCTTTGTTTTTTCTTCTTCATCTCCAACCCCAATTTCTTTATCTCCAACCCCAATTAAAAATGTGTATGTGTTGGATTTTTGATGATAAGAGTGCATTAGCATATTCTTAGTTTTTCTCCCCAAAATCAAGAACACTTCACACTAGGTAAAGGCTCATGATACCACTTGAAT